>Ga0272449_1000155_pt1 | contig 88114 bp, 71 predicted proteins | sample YNPCB0241_FD_198679 | JGI IMG/M metagenome (GOLD analysis project Ga0272449, IMG submission 198679) | Hot spring sediment microbial communities from Yellowstone National Park, WY, United States - YNP-CB-024-1 | ecosystem: Environmental > Aquatic > Thermal springs > Hot (42-90C) > Sediment...
CTCTGACACCATCTTGGTTTAGGTTTTGAGTACGTAGTTGCCCTCCGTCCCTGACCCGGTGAGACAAAGTCAACCCATAAACTCAGCTCTTGGCAAGCGCTCATGCCATTGTCATACCCGATACAACTGAATGGAACCCCTGCGTCTCCGAATGAAAACGATACGTATAGTGTAAGCCAGCCTTATAGAATTTGGACGCGGGTCGGACTTTGAAAAATAGGGAGATTTCTATTTTACTTCCAACCTTGTGAAACCCGGATGAAATCCATTATTCTGACAAAAACTAAACATGTTGACCAATGGAAATTGGATAACCCAATTGCCGGAAATTCCTCCACGGATAAACATTTTGGGAGTCGGGGTGCATGCGATAAATCAGGAAAAAACACTTAACTTAGTGTTTAACGCTTTAAGAAGTAAATCCCGAGGATATATATGCGTAACCAGTGCTCATGGTATTATCGAAGCCCAAGAAGACCCCAGTTTTAGGAAAATCTTAAATGATTCTTTCCTAACGGTACCAGACGGAATGCCCCTCGTTTGGACAGGTAAGTTAATGGGGGTGCGCACCATAGGGCGCGTTTATGGACCAGACTTAATGCGCCAAATATGTGATCAAGGGCGGAACTTTGGGGTGCGCCACTTCCTTTATGGGGGACGATCCGGGGTTGTGGAGCTGCTCAAAGCTCGCCTTGAAGTTTTATATCCAGGGGTAAAAGTGGTGGGTATTTTCACTCCCCCCTTCCGTCCCCTTAACGAAAACGAAAAGGCCGAGTTAATTAAGGCAGTTGAAAAAGCCCAACCTGATATCATTTGGGTTGGGCTAAGCACCCCAAAGCAAGAAAAATTCATGCATGAATATTTGCATATCTTGCCAACTACCCTCATGTTCGGTGTCGGAGCGGCTTTTGACCTGATCAGCGGGCTTGTACCTGAAGCACCTCAATGGATGCAACACTGCGGCCTCGAATGGCTATTCCGGCTATGCGTCGAACCACGTCGTCTCTGGAAACGCTACACTAAAATCGTACCACGTTACCCAGTGCTTGTCGCCATCCAGCTCCTTGGATTAAAGAAATATCACCTCCATCAACCAAATCCTCTAAAGGATGTATCTCCACCCAAATAATTGTATTGAATACACTGAGCCCCTCTGCATATGTGGTTAGGCTGATTTCCGGCACTCAAAAACAGCGAAATTTAGCATTATCATGTGAGATCTTCGAACCTTAGGTTGGAACTGTAACGCTTTACCAACACACGCCTCTCGACCGTGAAATTTTTCCAAAGAAGGGCTTTACAGTCGAGCCAATCCTAATTATCGCCCAAGGGATCCCAAGCATCTTCATCATACTAAATGCCTATTCGCCATCTATTCCCACCCCAAAAACTTCGCCCTCCAGGGTCTAAACATTTCTGGTAAACCATGGGGATTCAATTAAAAGTCTAAATCCAAAACGATGCGAGATACTTACCTGCGGATGCATTCTACACTCGCCAAAAATCTCGCGCCTTTCTTATGTTATACTCCGAAATGAATGTTCATTCGGCTGAAACCCTTGGATTATTACTGTCGGAGTGGTTCCGGAGGTTAGAAGAGTCAGGCATTGATTATCTAGTGCTTCGGAACTACGAACAGCTCCCCGAATCGACAAGTGGAGACGTAGACATCCTCGTAGCTGAAAGCCAACTTTTTGAAGCAGAGGCGTTGCTTTACATCACAGGGAACTCGCTCGGATGGCGAGTCCATCACCGCGCAGAGTTCTCCCCTGTATCCATATTCCTTTCCAGGTTCGACGGGTCAGAATCAGTTCACATTGATCTATTTAAGGACTTAGTATGGCGCGGCGCTGATATCCTCCCTGCTGCAACCGTGTTGGCGAGAAAAAGGCGATATAGAAACTTCTATGTACCCGATCCTGTGGACGAAGCAGTGCTCAACCTTCTCACCAGGCTCCTATATGCCGGATACGTAAAGGACAAATACAAGCCCCAGATTATTCAAACAATCCAGAGCGATCCAGAAGCTTTTGTTGAACGGCTCTCAGAGTGTTTCAATGGCCGTACCGCCAGATTGCTCAGCGAACAAGCAGGTGGCGAAAACTGGAAGCTGATTGAAAAGTCCGTGTGGCGGCTTAGAATCCACATACTCTCACAGACCATAAAACGTCACCCACTGTTATTCTTCAAACGATGGTTAAAGGACACAAAGCGTTTCCTAAACCGTCTTTGGTCCCCCGCAGGATTAATGCTGGTGTTAATTGGACCAGATGGCTCCGGGAAAAGCACAATAGCCCAACTAATCAAACAAGACCTAGACCGAACCTTCCCTATCGACAAGGGTGTTCATTGCCATTGGAAACCATGCTTTCTACCGCGCCGGTCAAAACATACCGAAACAACTTGGATACAAAACCCACATGGCCGACCACCTAGGAGCGTGTTTTCATCGATCCCAATATTTCTCTACCACTGGTTCGATTTTGTCCTAGGGTATTTCTTTAAATATTACCCAGCCCTATTCCGAAATGGATTGGTGCTTGTAGAACGCCACTACTATGACTTTTATGTAGACCAAAAACGATACCTTCTGAATGTGCCCATCTGGCTTGTGAAGCTCTGCCATAAGTTTGTGCCCTCACCCGACCTAGTAATCCTTTTTGACGCTCCACCTGAGGTCTTATGGCAAAGGAAACAAGAAATCAGCCTTGGCGAGTTACAGCGTCAAACATCAGAGTTTAGAACCCTCATTACTCAACTGCCACAAGGTATAATCCTGGACTGCACACCACAGCTCGACACCGTGCGGAAAAACCTAAAGTTCATTGTCCTAGAATACTTGAGTTACAGAACCCGAAAACGTTGGCCGTTCATTAATGACGTGGTTTATGTTCCCAACCACCTAGATTGGATCAAAAACATAATAACCAACACCCCAAATGCGGTTTGCGTTTTAAATCATCCCTTCGGCGCCTCTGCTAATTCGAAACGGGAAAACCTACCTGTAGAACACCTAGATTTCATTGTGTTACCCTCATTTTCCCAACCTAAGCTCCTCGTACCTATAAAACCACGCCGCGCCGCCTTAGTCACCCTGCACCTGTATAATCCAAGACGCGTTAAAGGAATCTTGCTCAAACAAAGCCTTAAACTCGCGTTAACGAGCGGGCTCACTGCGCATCTCCCCCTACCAAAAGTGCAGTTCATATTTTCAAAAGAAGCGCAGCCCAATGATCTCCTACACCAAAAGGTAAAAGATATTATTGGGCGAGACGACCTCTCTATTGGCATGTATACGGGTACCAATACTGTTCATAAAAAACCCGTACTCTCAATTGTAACCAAAAAAGGAGAGCTTGTGGCGATTGGTAAGATCGGATTGGATCCAGAAACCGTAGCGTTAGTCCAAAATGAAGGGGCTACATTGCAAGAACTTTCACACACACCATTGGCGGACCACATGATTCCCAAACTTCTTTATGCTAGTCCCTGGGGCGAAAAGTACATCCTATTGTTAACACCACCCAAAGGAAAATTCCAGCGTGCCCCAAACGATTTGTCTACAAAACACGTGAACTTCTTAAAAGAACTCATTAATCAAGGATGCTACACCACATCCCTATGCAAGAGTGAGTACTGGAATACCTTGCTAACCAGAATTAATACCCTCATAACCACAGAAAACTTGCCTTTTTGGCCAGCGGTTTGGAACAGCTGCTTGAAGCTGATCCAAGAGAAGCTTGGCAACACCGAACTGTCCTTTGCAAGAGCGCACGGCGATTTCGTGCCATGGAATACTTACTTAGTTAATGACAAGCTCTACGTTTTTGACTGGGAATACAGTCGCTGCGGAATGATAGTTGGGTGGGACATTTTCCATTTCTACACTCAAACAAACATTCTCGTAAAACGGGCCAACGCGTACCGTATTTTGGCACAGGCATACCCCACAATCGGGTACCATCTCCTGCGTTTCCAACCAAATTGCCCGCCTTCTGACTTTTACTACCTTTATGCCCTCTACCTCGTTGATGTAAGCTCCTGGTACATTTTCCGTGATAAACACATCGTGGACTTACAAGGATATCGCCTCCGCAAAACCTGGTTAAAAATGCTGCAAACTCATTTGGAATCACTACCTCGCCAATATTCACTGGGGAACGGGCTCTCCCCATCCGTTAAATAAAATTGCACTCCTATAATTCTCAGAGACAACACGGTGCCTCTCACGATATTTGCTTGACTTAATGACGGGAGACCAAAATCGTTTAGCTTGCCGTTGTATGCAACGCAGTGAAAAAAAGCCATGCGTGCTCTTCCTCCATCAAGGAGGAGAGCTATATGGATCTGACCTCGTATTCTCCCACGTTGTTTCGGCCCTTGCTCAAGATGTCAATCCAGTGATCGTTCTGGATAACCACGGCCCCCTCGTAGACAGGCTCAAGACATCCACCCAGAATATAATTATTCATCCGTTAGGCGTGTTACGACGCAAACATTTTAACCCCGCTGGGATGCTGAAATGCGCACTTGAAATATCCAGGGCTGTTCCATTGTTAACACGGCTGATCAAGCAAGAAAACGTAGCGCTAATATATTCCAATACAATCGGTGTGATCCCCGGAGCCTTTGCCGCAAAACTTACAAAAAAACCCCATATATGGCATGTCCATGAAATTATCCAAGAACCCCGCTTCGTTGGCAAGACCTTAGCAACACTTGTTCTAACAACCTCGGATAAAATCGTCGCAGTCTCCAATGCCGTTGCGAATTTCCTAAAGACCGGTTTCTTTGGGGATTCAAACCGCATTCAAGTAGTGTATAACGCCGTGGCTATGGAAAAATTTAGTAAACCCTACGCTGAGACTATAAGGGACGAGTTAGGAATACCTCAAGACTGCATTCTAATCGGGCTGATCGGTAGGATACATTTTTGGAAAGGCCAAGACTTTTTTCTGAATGTCGTCAGTGTTATAAAGCGCTCAGGTTTTTCACAGTTCAAAGTTTTAATCGTTGGCTCGACCTATTCTGGTTACGAATGGCTACTCCGAGACCTGCAGAAAAAGGTCGTATCTCTAGGGTTGCAAGAAAACGTCATATTCTGCAGTTACAGGCAGGATGTCGAAAAGTTATATGCCGGAATCGATATTTTGGTAGTTCCATCAACACAACCCGAACCATTCTCTTTAGTGACATTGGAGGGTATGGCTGCAGGTAAACCGATAGTGGCCACTGCCCACGGTGGACCAGCTGAATTAATAGAAGACGGCAAAACCGGTTTCCTCGTACCCGTAGGAGAGGTCCAGCTAATGGCCGACCGAGTACTCACGTTGATCCGAGACCCAGCACTGCGGAAAACCATGGGAATAAATGCACGCGAGCGTGTACAGTGCCTTTTTTCTCTTGAACAATACTACCAAAAAATACGGAACTTAGTACTTGCCCAACTAAAACATCTCAAGTAAATACTCAGGGCGTTAATTCCCTTTTAATTAGAATCAACAATGGGTGAAAAGGTCTTAGTTACAGGTGGTGCTGGATTCATCGGATCACATGTAACCGATGAGCTAATAAAGATGGGGTTCGAAGTCGTCGTGCTGGACGACCTAAGCGGCGGGTTTGTCGACAACGTTAACCCTAAGGCTTCCTTTGTGCAGGGAAGTATCACGGACCATAAACTAATCGACTTGCTATTCGAACAACATAAGTTCAAATACGTGTTCCACCTTGCAGCATACGCGGCCGAAGGCCTAAGTCATTTCATCAAACGATTCAACTACACAAACAACCTCATTGGGAGCATTAACCTAATAAACGCTTCGGTCAATTACAACGTGGAGTGTTTCGTGTTTACATCTTCAATCGCTGTGTACGGCACAAATCAGCTACCAATGACCGAAGATCTGACCCCAAAACCAGAAGACCCATACGGGATCGCCAAACTAGCAGTGGAGCAAGACTTGCGTGTCAGCCATGAGATGTTTGGGCTAAACTACATTATTTTCCGACCTCACAACGTTTATGGGGAGCGACAAAATATTGGGGACCGATATAGAAACGTGATCGGAATTTTCATGAACCAAATCATGCAAGGAAAACCAATGACGATTTTTGGAGATGGCACCCAGACACGTGCGTTCACCCACGTTGCAGATGTGGCACCTGTAATCGGTCGCTCTGTATTGGTAAAACAAGCTTATAACGAAATCTTTAATATCGGCGCTGACACTCCCTACACAGTAAACGAACTAGCCCGAGAGGTCGCAAACGCAATGGGCGTAGAACCTCAAATTGTTTATCTTCCGGAGCGAAAAGAAGTCAAACACGCTTATTGTTCCCACGACAAGGTAGCAAAAGTCTTCGGATATCGCGCAACAATCTCACTGAAAGAAGGACTTGCCAGAATGGCTACTTGGGCAAAAAGGGTTGGGCCGCGCCGAAGCAAACCCTTTGCTGGAATCGAAATACCAAAGAATATGCCAAGCGTGTGGTTGCAAGAGTTTGAAAATAAATTGTCATGAAAATCGCTATCATTGGCATACGAGGACTCCCGTCAAGCTACAGTGGATTGGAAACCATTATCAGTGAGCTCGCCCCAAGGTTTGTTCAGCGCGGACATGAAGTTACAGTCTACTGCCGCAGCCCTTTATTCAAAGAACGCCTCCCCTCTTACAAAGGCGTCCGATTGCGCTATCTCCCAAGCATAGAGCATAAATGGTTTAGCACTCTTTCGCATACCTTCCTTGCCGCAATCGACGCTTCAATCCACCGTTACGATATTTTGTTCGCCATGAACGTAGGCAACGCGTCTTTTGGCATTTTCCCTAAATTAATGGGTCTACCATGTGTCCTGAACGTAGATGGAATCGAGTGGCTACGGCCCAAATGGAATCGCCTCGCTAAAAAAGTGTTCTACTGGTCCGCGAAATACGCGAAATACTTTTGGGATATATTGGTAACCGACGCCGCTGAAATGCAAAGAATATACAGAGAAGAGTTTGGGGCCAACTCTGTGTACATAGGGTACGGAGCTAATATAGAATACTCAACCAATCCCGAGGTGGTCCGACAATACGGACTCGAGCCCGGCAATTATTTTCTTATTGCTTCAAGACTTGTTCCGGATAACAACGCTGACTTAATCGTCGAGGGATTTGTCAAATCGGGTGTGGATAAAATCTTAGCAATTGCAGGCGGCGCCAATTACAAAGGTAACCTGGTGGAACGGAAATTTCACGAGAAACTCAAAGCCCTTGCCAATCATAAAGTGAAATTCCTAGGCCATATCTCCGATCAGTTACACGTCAAGGAACTGCACTGCAACTGCTACGCATATGTTCATGGACATCAATTTGGAGGAATCAACCCGGCACTCCTAAAAGCTCTCGCTTACGGGAACTGCATCCTAGCCCTTGACACCCCATTCTCACGTGAGGTGCTTAAAGACGGCGAATATGGTATCCTGTACAAAAAAGACCCCAATGACCTAGCATCTAAACTACAACAAATAGTCAAAGACCCTGAACTTGCGCAAAAATTCCGGGACAAGGCCAGAAATCGCGTTCTAGAACGGTTCACGTGGGACAGGATTGCCGACGAATACCTGCTGCTGTTCGACATGTTGCATCAGCGTAAACCAAAGGAAGAAATCTTCCAAAAATTTCAATCCTTGCGTGTTCCATAAAGCACCAACTCAAACGCAGAGTACGCATATGCTATAGCAGTCTCCCATGCGCTCTGAATCTCAACAAACACCGGCGGGGTCGAAAAAGATAAAACATCGCCTTAAAAATAAACGGATTCGCTAACCACGCGTAGCCCAGTTGCTGAAGGGCATATTCTTTTACCTTGCAACTCTCCTTCCACCGCGCACCAGATCGCCCTCCAAGGATACTCAAATTATCCCCGTGCCACCTAAAACACGCCAACGGTTCAGGTAAATACAAAAACTTGTATCCCGCCAAAGCCAAACGCATGTAATAGTCGTAGTCCATGGTGTACCGGAATTCGATATTTAGTAAATGCCCGGCCTGGATTATATCCCGCTTTATAAAAGTTGCCGTCGATTGGATGTAGCACCCAACAAAAAGAAGGGAAAGGAAATCGAACTTGTGTTCGCATTTCTCGCGTAGAATACGCTTCGACTCATCCACAAAATATGAATAACCATAAATCACATCTGCCTCTGGATGCGCTTCCGCAAACTCAGCAACCTTTTTCAGCGCACCAGGCAAAAGGTAATCATCTGTGTTAAGCCACATCACCCACCGGCCCTTAGCACGTAAAAAACCCTTGTTAATCGCGTCGCTCATCCCACGATCAGGCTCGCTAATCCACTGCAAATGTGGGTATTGTTTCAGTATTTCTATCGTGTCATCCGTCGACCCACCATCGATCACTATGTGTTCCCAAGTAACTTCCGTTTGCTGAAGAACGCTCTCTATGCAATCACGGATGTATCGACCCTGATTGTAACTCGGGGTAACCACCGTAAATAGCGGGACGCTCAATCGCTCACCAACACTTACTGCACCATTTCCCATACATAGGCACCATTATAAAAAGCCCTTACAGTTTTTTTCAAATCCAAGATGCTGGAAAACCAAAACTGCGCCCCTCTTCCAGATTCCAATCCATAACATCCGACTGCTGACTAATTGCCCCTCCCATACTTCACACCCGACAATGGCAAGCCAAGAGTTTGGGAGGCGATTTGTATCGAGGTCTTTTCCCTAGCCCTGGCACAAACATGGCAGGCCCATATACCCCAATTTGCGGCGCTTCTATGCAGATTTAGGTGTTTGGATAGACAGTAGGCTTCTAACAATAAAAGTGCAGAAGCTTTTTAAATGTGTGAGTACGTCTGCATTTGCACTTTTACTTATCAACTTGTGTCTTCTTGGTGCACCGGTCACGCGTTCTTGGCTAATACTGCTGCTCCTAAGTCTTTTCTGCTTGGTTTCGGTTGGTTTAGAAAACGCATCCGACACACCGCTGGGCGCTAAATACTGCCCCAACACGTAAAATCCGATTAGATAATCCCTTGTCACAATCACACATCCAGATCACGTCACACCATTCCAAAATCTCAAGCGCCTGCCAAAACAACACTACTTATTTTGTAATTAGCGCCTGCAGGGGATACAAAAATTCGCTTCAAAAAACCTCGGGCCCAATCCCCCAAATGGTGGGTCTTCCATCATCCTCTCAATGGGCTGCCCACCACTTCCAAACTAACATTAGCATTACACAATTTTCGCCTTGTACCATTTACTCCAAATAGCTTGAGCGCAGCGCAATTATTATCGGCATAGAACTTCACAGTGTAACTTGCATTTTGCATGCATCCCCGCTCTATGTAAAACATCAATACCCAAAATAAACTGCAGATGACGCCCTAATCTCAATATGACGGAAGTAGTCCTGATTTCACGCAATCGCCCTAGTCACACAAACAGCGCAAGTGTTTTGCCAAAATCCTACGAGCCATTAACAGGTCGGGAAATTAGCGATCAGCGTCCATCATATCCACTAATCTACTACTGAACCAACCCTTCATCACTTAAAAATCGTGGAACTCCCAATCTGCATCCCCATCAGTTCAATCTAAGATCACTTACGGTTTCAATATGTTTAGTCTGCGGAAACATATCGATAGGTTGGACGCATTCGACTCGATAGAGTCCATCCTGGCAGAGCATTGTTAAATCTCGGGCAAGAGTGGAAGGATTACAAGATACGTAGATTACCTGTGTTGGTTTAGCGTCTCGGATGGCCTGCAATGTGCCGGGGAGACATCCCACGCGTGGCGGATCAACAATTACAGTAGTCTCCCGGGGCGTATACTTGGAGATATATTCCTGCAGCAACGCTTCTGCAGGCCCTGCTATGAATGTACCGTTCACTACATTCCTGGCAGCGGCATTTTTAATGGCTGCAGCAATTGCCCTACGGTCTATTTCAATTCCTAAAAAACTCTCAAGCTGGCTAGCCAATTCGATGCCGAAAAGCCCCACGCCACAATATACATCTATTAAGTACCGCGTCCCAGCGACCCCGTGAAACTTCCTTACTGTGTCAATTAACAATGGTAACGCTGCCAAATTGTTTTGGAAAAATGAATCGGGTGGGACCTCCCACCCTGGCGGTGGAATGCGTAACACAAACTTAACTCCATTCCGTTTAGGTGGCGGACCCGACCTTAACTCGGCCAGCTGACTATTTATCTCTGGGCGGGCTAACTTGCATTCTTCTAGGTCCACTACAGTGCGATTGTCCAAATGCAAAAACCCTATTCTCCATTTCTGCGCGTCCCGATCATACCGAGCCCGAACCATAATTTTTATTCGGTACCCAAATTGCTCTGGCGAAGGTAGCACAGGCCGGACCTGCACATCACTAAGCTTACCAATCTTCATCAGTAAATCCCTTACCTGCTTATGCTTAAGCTCGAGCTGCCGCTCATATTTTAAATGCTGATACTGACACCCTCCACATGACCCAAAATACGGACATACAGGTTGAACCCGATGTACACTTGGTTGCTTGATGGCAATCGGTACCGCACGTGCATAGGACGATTTTACCTCCACAATTTCCACCTCGACTTCCTCGCCAATATCCACAAAAGGTGTAAAAACGACACAACCCTGGTGGCGTCCTACGCCTTCACCTCCAAACGCCACATCTTCAATCTGCAACTCTAACCGTTGTCCCACTGTCAATTGCACGTCTAAAAAGTTACTGCATCTTCCCAAATAAGAAAGTCTCACCGCATCTTCGCTTAAAAACTTGTAACAGTGCTGCGGTAGGATTGTTGCACCTGTTTTACCATAAATGTAAATTCGACGTAATTAGAGGTAAGTGATTTTGCGCTAACTGCAGTCGGAGAATTTTAAGCCCAGCTTTTGCTTCATTGCAGGGCACTGATATTGTAAAGATTCATATATATGGGTTTTCCTAAGAGATTAGCGTTCAAGATCGGCTCCCATATTCTAAAAAACAGGATCAAGGGCAAGAAACGTTTCGCACTTGTTCTACAACTTGAACCGTCTCATCTATGCAACTTAAGTTGTGCCGGGTGTGGTCGAATCCGTGAGTACCGGGCCACAATAAATAAAATGCTCTCCCCAGAAGCTTGCGTAGCCGCGGCAAATGAATGTGACGCCCCGATGATTTCCATCTGTGGTGGGGAACCACTTGTATACCCCCACATACGAGAAGTAGTAAACGCACTCTTGGGAGAAGGTCGGGTCGTTTACCTATGCACCAATGGTATACTCATGCGCCGCATGCTAACCGAATATGTCCTTAGCATCGATTTACAAAACGGGAGCTCAAAAACCCAAGAACTCATCGAAAAAGGCCTTTTAAACCTCGACCTCCTTGAAGCCGCACGCGCAGACACCGAGAAAAAACCAGTCATTCGGCCACACCCGCGGTTTTTTTGGAACGTTCATCTCGATGGGATGGAACGTACTCATGACTCCATTGTGGGACGCCCTGGCGTATTTCAAGAATGCATCAAAGCTATTAAACTTGCTAAAAGCCTCCGTTACCAAGTCGCTATCAACACTACTGTTTACGCCCAAACAGACATGGACGAAATAGATACATTGTTCGACATGTTATCTAAACTTGGAGTGGATGGATTTACAATTTCGCCCGGGTACGATTTTGATGAGGCACGCGAACAATTGTTAAAAACCCAAGGGAAAAATCCAGACGAGTTCTTCCTAACTCGGGAACTCACACGACACAAATTTGCCGGCATTCTCAAGATGGCAAAAAAATACAACATCTTCCACACCTGGACCTATCTAGAATTTTTAGCTGGCAAACGAGATCTTAGGTGTACTCCCTGGGCTATCCCAACCTATAACGTAGCGGGCTGGAAAGCCCCTTGCTACTTAATCACCGACACCCATTATCCTTCATTCAACGAAATGCTCCAGCAAGTGAACTGGGATGCATATGGGGTCGTTAATGGACACGCCCAAGACAAACGATGCAAAAATTGCATGGCCCACTGCGGGTACGACCCAACAGGCGCGCTCGGCATTGACTGCACACTATGGGACACCTTTAAAAACCTTAAGTTCGCCCTCAAACAACCCAGGAACCAGAAGTACTCCGATTAACCTTGCACGGGGGTATCCCTCCAGATAGCTAATTACCGTACAGCGACTTTCTAACAAAGACGTGAAAACACTCTTCCTAAATCCTCCAAGCTTCAAAGGCTTCGACGGCGGGGCTGGATCCAGATATCAAGCCCGCCGGGAAATCACGAGTTTTTGGTATCCTACGTGGCTCGCCCACGCTGCGGCACTGGTGCCTGGGTCACGCCTGCTTGACTGCCCCCCGCACCAGATCACCCTGGAACAATGCCTACAAATCGCAAAAGATTACGACCTTGTTGTAATTTTCACCTCGACCCCAACATTCACCAACGACTGCAAAGTTGCCCAGGCAATTAAACAACTAAATCCAGCTGTACAAATCGGCATGGTTGGACCCCATGTTACAGTCCTGGCTGAAGACGCACTTAAAGCCGAACCTGCCATTGACTGGGTTGCACGAGGCGAATTCGACCTAACATGTAAAGAAGTTGCCGAAGGTGCGCCACTTCCCCAAGTCCGTGGCTTGAGTTACAGAACCCCCAATGGCCAAATCGTTCATAACCCTCCACGAGCACTAATTGAAGACCTTGACTCGTTGCCTTGGGTAGTAGACGTGTATAAACGGGACTTGGACATCAAACGATACTACATAGGGTATTTAGAACACCCTTACATTAGTATCTACACAGGCCGCGGGTGCCCTGCCCAATGTATCTTTTGTTTGTGGCCGCAAACCATGACCGGTCATAAATACCGAACCCGCTCACCCGAAAATGTGACCGCGGAAATAGCCCACGCCAAAAAGCTCTTCCCTGAAGTTAAAGAATTCTTCTTCGACGACGACACATTTACCATCAATCAAAAACGCGCATGCGAGATAGCTCGACTTTTAGCCCCATTAGGCGTGACATGGTCATGTAGCAGTCGCGTTACCGTTTCGTACGAAACGCTAAAAGTCCTGCGAGAATGCGGCCTAAGATGTGTAATGGTCGGATTTGAGTCAGGAAACCAAGAAATCCTTAACCGCGCAAAAAAGGGGATCACCCTTCAACAGGCTAGAGAATTCGTCAAAAACTGTCATAGCCTAGGAATAAAGGTCCACGGAACTTTCATGCTAGGCTTGCCAGGTGAAACCCCTGAAACCATACAACAAACCATCCAATTCGCAAAAGAACTCGACGTGTTTACCATCCAAGTCTCCCTTGCAACTCCATACCCCGGCACGGAATTCTATCGCTTGGCCATGGAAAACGGGTGGCTGGTCAAATCCAACTCCGATGCACTGGTGGAACCTGTCGGATTTCAAGACGCCGTTCTCGAGTATCCCACCATAAGCCGTAATGAGTTATTCGACGCCGTAGAGAGATTTTACAAGGAATATTACTTCCGGCCACGACCAATTCTAAGGATTTTCAAAACGATGCTCCAAGATAGTCGTGTTTTCCTCCGTCGGCTCCGGGAAGGTTGCGAATTCCTCTCATCCATGTGGCTGCGGAGAAAAGCCCATCAAAATACCGAGCATTAACTTCCAATTCGTAAAAGGTACGTGAGAAACGGAAAAACTCATTACCGCCACTGAGAAAAAGATCGTTGCTTAAAAGCCGCACCACTGCCACAGACTAAACATGCCGTAACTATAAACTGCTAACCCTCACAAACACCCTAGAAAATGCTCACGCAAATAATCCGTCTCCGACGGCTACTCTTCGTTCTCGGCTGTGAAACCGCAAGCCTAAGCTACCGGCCAGACCCCACAAAAACAATTTCATCGCACATTTAATCCCAAAGCTGGCATAATTCCACACGATGAATTCGATGACTGGATTTGGTAGGGGTGAAACCCTCTATAATGGTCATAAAATCACAACGGAGGTAAGCTCCGTTAACCGTCGACAATTAGAAATCGAAGCCGACCTACCGGAAATGCTACGTATCCTCGAACCACGGATAAGAGAAACGGTGGCTAAATACATTAGCCGCGGTCGCATCACTGTTCGGATCCGGACCGAACCAATTGACATGGTCCAATCCACAATAGTCCGCGCGAACGTTACCGCCGCAAAACGCTGCCTGCAAGAACTGCACAAACTCATCACAGAACTCGACCTCCACACAGAAATCCAACTAGACCACCTGTTAAGGATACCCGGCGTGATCGAACTAACTCGTGCAGAATTGGATCCGGCCGCCCTTTGGCCAGGATTACAAAAATCCTTGGGGCTTGCTCTCAAAGCACTGGTTGAAATGCGAGCACGGGAAGGACAACACCTAAAAGCTGATTTAAAAAAACGAATCGCCATCATGCAACGCAATCACAATGCCATAAAAAAACGCGCCCCCTTAGTGGTAGAGCATTACAAGAAGCGACTCTGGGAAAAACTGCAAGCTGCCCAGGTACCCATTACAAATGAGGATCGTGACAGACTCACTAGAGAATTGGTTTTGTTTGCCGACAGATGTGATATCACCGAAGAATTAACTCGACTACAAAGCCACTTTAACCAGTTCATTAAACTGCTCGATGCCGAAAAACCTGTGGGCCGAACCCTGGACTTTCTCTGCCAAGAAATGGTGCGAGAAATAAACACCATCGGCGCAAAAGCTAACGATTTGCTAATATCGCAGCATGTAGTATCACTTAAATCTGAACTAGAAAAAATCCGAGAGCAGGTTCAAAACATCGAATAAAGACAATGCTACCTCAGGCTTCCAAACGCGTTCCGTTGCTATTGTTAATCTCCGCGCCCTCAGGGGCGGGAAAAACTACCCTGTGCTACAATTTACTCAATCAAGTGCAAGGCTTAACCCGAGCTATTACCTGCACGACCCGCCCACCAAGGAAAGGCGAAATCAACGGTCAAGATTACTACTTTTTGGACGAAACCACATTCATAAACCACGTAAAAAATGGCGATTTTATTGAACACGCTGTGGTCTACGGACATCACTACGGCGTCCTACGCTCTGAATTAATAAGCAAACTCTCAAGCGGGTATGATGTGCTCCTAAACGTGGACGTACAAGGTGCAGCCACAATACGCGAGAAAGCCCGCACTGACCCAACTCTGTCTCGCGTATTAGTTACTATTTTCATGTGCCCGCCTTCTTTAGCTGAATTGGAACGACGAATTAAAAATCGTGGCACTGATTCCGAACAAGTAATTCACCTAAGGCTTAACCAAGCAAAAAACGAAATGACACGATGGGTAGAATTTGATTATCTGTTGATCAGCGGAACCATGGAAGAAGACGTACAACGGGTAATCGCAATCATGCAAGCTGAACGCATGCGTACATCTCGGATCAAATCACTCGAACTATAACCCGGAATAAAACCTCATGAGTAAAGAGCCAACTGTCATACTAGGTGTTACCGGTTCCATCGCAGCCCATAAAGCAGTGGACATCGCTAGCGAACTTACTAAACGCGGATGTAACGTCCATGTGGTCATGACAGTTGAAGCCCAAAGATTTTTGACACCGCTACCATTCAAAACCCTCTCACGTAATCCAGTAATAACTGATCTCTTCGCTGAAGAAACCGGGTGGGTGCCGACTCATATCCAACTAGCGGACGAAGCCGATTTACTCCTAATTGCACCTGCCACCGCAAATATCATTGCAAAATTGGCTTTAGGATTAGCCGACGATACCCTCACGTGCATCGCATTAGCGCTTAACCCCCAGGCAAGCATATTGATCGCCCCAGCTATGAACACTCGCATGTGGCTTCACCCAGCTACCCAAGCACACGTTGAAACATTAAAAAACCGTGGGGTGGAATTCATCGGCCCAGAAAGTGGTCCCCTGGCATGCGGCAAAACCGGTCCTGGCCGCCTAGCTAGCATTGAGTCCATAATCAACACAGCAATAAAAAAACTGCAGTTGCCTCTAGATAGACCATTTAAAGAGTGACAAGACACCGCCATTTAGTAGAGTGGGTTAAAAACCTACTGGGCGCACTCGAGTTACCAAAACCCAGCCCAGAAAGAATCCGCACACACATTACCATTGTCGAACGCGAAACCATCCTTCCAGTAAAAATAGTTCTAATTGCCTTCCTAGCTAAAGAACTCACCCAAACGAAATGGTTAGCCGAACCTACCACGATGCTCGATGTGACAATAGAATTCATTCTGTCATTATTCTGGGCTTACCTCGTGTTTACCGCCATTTTAACAATCCCGCTACTCTTCTCACACAAAATCCCTGTGAAAGTACTCCAATATATCGTTTTCTCCATCTGCCTTGCAGATGCAGTCTTTGTCTCCGCTCTCGCTTTGATGACTGGCGGATACGATAGCGCTCTGTTTTGGGTACTGGTAGGGCTAGTAATCCGCAATGCAATAACACTTCCGTACCTAATACCCCAAGTCACAGCAAACGGTGTAGTAATAGCTCTCTACCTGATAATGGGTTGGCTTGACATCGAAATTACCACTAGCACAGCAGAAATGTACGACGAGATCACTCAACGAGCCCTAGGGTTATTCTTGCCGGATACAATTGCAGATACCCTTCTGCTACGCGTAGTAATCCTATCATTGACCGCTGTATGTGGTCTGCTCCTAAAAGCACTCGTAGAAAAACAACGCATCACTGCCGAAGAAGCGCGTGAATTCGCTGCAAGACAAGCAGAACTCAAAACCGCAAGCACCATTGGCGGAAAAATCGCCCACCGAATTAAAAATCCACTCGCCACAATCAATAACTGCGCCTTCATCTTGGAGAGAAAACTGTCCAACCAAAACGAGCTCTTACACTATGTGCATCTCATTCGAGAGGAAGTCGCTAGGGCTGACCGAGTGATAACAGACTTGATTGGTTACGCTAAACTGGCTGAGGGCAGTGTCAAAAAACTACGAATCGATGAAGAAATCCACGCTGCCATAGAGACAGTATTCAACCCACCTGACGCGTATAAACTCACAATCCAAGTAGAAATCCAACCAGACTTGCCTTCGATAGTACTCCTAAAAGAACACATGTCGGATATCCTAACTAACCTGCTAAGCAATGCACGCGATGCCTCCCCTGAAAACGGCATAATTAAAATTACTGCTCGGATGCTGAATTCCGACACGCTAGAAATTTCCGTAAAAGATCAAGGCCCTGGCATACCTCCTGACAAAATGGAACAAATCTTCGAGCCCTATTACACAACAAAACCCCACGGGTCAGGCCTTGGACTCGCCATCGTAAAAAGCACGGTAGAATTGTATGGTGGGCAAGTTACAGTAGAAAACCATCCTGAAGGCGGCACAGTGTTTACAGTCCGGTTACCAATAAAAGTTGTGCACTAAACACTCATCCGACTATGACAAACACACCTGTACAGATTGCCCAGAAACTCAGTTTTTTGGTAGGATTATCTCGAACTATTACGGACAGACACTCGCGCTCACTGGAACAATGACTACTTTACCCATATTAATCGTAGATGACGAGAAAAGTGTGCGCCAGTCACTTGAATCCATCCTGGCGGGCGAGGGGTATTCAGTTCGCGCCGTTGAATCAGCTGAAGCCGCTCTCAAGTTACTAGAAGAAGAGGATTTCTTAATGGTCATCACCGACGCCCGGCTTGGAGGTATGAGCGGATACGACCTATTAAAAAAGATAAAAACTGGCTGGCCAGATTTGCCAGTCATCATAATAACCGCGTACGCCACCCCACGCCTCGCAGCAGAAGCAATCAAGCAAGGTGCCTTCGATTACTTGCCTAAACCATTCGCACCAGAAGAATTACTTAACCTTGTAGAGCGGTGCGCAGAACGCCAACGTCTACTCCAAGAAAACATCGCACTCCGAGAAACCACTGGCGAAGTTTATCGTCTTGATCAACTTGTGGGTAACTGCCCACAAATCAAAAGGATCCGCGATTTAATCCTTACAATTGCGCCAACCGACGCACGAGTTTTGATCCTCGGGGAAAGTGGAACAGGAAAAGAACTCGTGGCCGGGATAATCCACTTCCTAAGCAAACGCCGTCAAGGCAGATACGTCAGAATCAATTGTGCAGCTATTCCAGACACGCTCTTAGAAAGCGAACTCTTCGGACATGAAAAAGGAGCCTTCACCGGCGCGATAAAAAAGAAGATCGGGCGCGTAGAGGAAGCACATGGAGGTACCATTTTCTTGGATGAGATTGCTGACATGAGCCGCCCTCTTCAAGCAAAACTATTGCGGTTCTTAGAAGACGGCTCGTTTACCCGCGTTGGCGGTACCGAAGAACTTAAAGTCGATGTCCGAATCATCGCAGCTACCAACAAGGATATCGTAAAAGCCATTCAAGAAGGTTCCTTCAGAGAAGATCTGTTCCACCGACTGAATGTGGTTCAAATCGTTCTTCCCCCATTACGGGAAAGGGGCGAAGACATCCTGTTACTAGCCAACCACTTCCTAAAAAGTTACGCAAAAGCACTCAGTAAACCTATAAAAGGGTTCACGCCCGAAGCCCAAAGAAAACTATTGGCGCATTCCTGGCCAGGTAACGTCAGGGAGTTACGCAACGTAGTAGAACGAGCTGTTATCCTGGAAACCACCGATATGATCCGGGCCGAAAGTCTACCAGATTTCGCTGTCGAAGCCCGGTTACGGCCTCTTCATAAACTTGATGAAGAAGGGGGATTGGAAGAAGCTTTAGAAAAACACGAACGGAACCTAATTTTGTCGGCCCTAGAACGTTCCGGGTACAACCTTACAAAGGCCGCAAAGCTGCTTAAGATTACTCGCCACGCTTTAAGATACCGAATGCAAAGACTCAATATCCTAAACCCCGCTAGCTCCAACGACGACGAAGCCAATCAGCCGTAAACACAATGAGAGTCCCACCTACAATCGAAGAAATAGAAAATCTTCGCAGCGCTACACCCTACATTGACTGGAGTGGGTGGCAAGGGGTGGCCCCAGTGTTGCTATCAATCTTGCTCGTCGCTTCCGTATCGCTTATTATAGTCTTTTTCTTTAGGCTCAGGCTTCGCGCGTTCATAAAAAAGCTCTTTGGTCGGTCACACTCACATCGTCGGCACCACCGTAGACATCACGTATCACTGACACGACACACCAATGTGTCCTTTAAACCAATTTCCAAATTCGAACATGCCCAAAACGAAGAAAATTCAATCACGCAAAACCAATTATGACCACCGCAACCTCGATCACCCGCAAAAGTAAATCCAACCTAGCCCTAGCATTCATTCTCCTGCCTAAAGAAAAACGACATGCGATGACTGTTCTTTACGCCTTTTGCAGGCAAATTGACGACATCGCCGACGCTATAAACATAGAAGTGCCACAAAAACGGCTCCTCCTCGCTCAGTGGCGTGAAGATCTCTCGAAGGTTTACGTAAACAGTTCTCCATCCTTGGAAATAAATCAAGAACTTGCCCCAATTATCTTAAAGTTCCAACTACCCAAAACACTCTTTGAAGAGCTCTTCAAAGGGGTGGAAACGGACTTGGAAAAAAACCGGTTTGCCAATATGGAAGAGCTTGAGCAATATTGCTACCGGGTAGCTTCAGTGCCCGGGTTACTCAGCATCGAGATTTTTGGATATTCCAATCCCAAAACACGCCAATACGCCATCTACCTTGGTAAAGCCCTCCAATTAACAAACGTCTTACGTGATGTAGCATCCGACGCAAAACGAAACAGGATTTACCTGCCGCTTTCCCAACTCCATGCCTTCGGAGTCACCGAAGAAGAAATTCTCCAAGGGATTTTCTCTGACCGGTATCTTCAACTTGCAAGGTCCATCGCCGCCCGAGCCAGAGATTTCTATCAACTTGCTTCGCAATGCCTGCCCCCTGAGGATCGACATGCAATGATTGCCGCAGAGTTAATGGGGAAAATCTACTGGGAACTTTTGAAGAAACTGGAGCAAATCCAGTTCAACGTCTTCCACAATCCCAAACCAAAACTATCACGGGCCAGAAAGCTTAGCCTTATCTTAATGGCCTTAGCACACAAGTACCTCCACACCCCAAGACTCAAATACGGACTCTCCTAAAACATGCGCAGGTTAATCGTCACCGCTGACGACTTTGGTGGCTCCCCAGAAATCAACAAGGCAGTTATAAAAGCTCATTTAGAAGGTATTCTTACCACAGCCAGTTTGATGATCAACGAACCTGGGGCAGATGAGGCGATAGAGTTGGCACACCGGCATCCAACCCTAGGCGTAGGGCTCCACCTCGTCCTTTGTAAAGGCAAAAGCGCCTTGCCACACGAGAAAGCTCCCAAGCTTGTAAAACGAACCGGTTTCTTCGAAGATTCCCCTCTTCGAGCCGGCCTTAAATATTTCTTCGACAGGGCAATTAAATCAGACCTAAAAAAAGAGATCGAATTACAAATTCGGAAGTTTCGAGGCACCGGAATACCACTTGACCACATAAGTGGCCATCTAAACATACATATGCATCCTGTGGTGTTAGATATCCTGTTAGACTTGCACAAGATTTATTTGTTTCCTGCGATTCGTCTCACTTATGACCCGTTTGGGCTCGGCTTGAAATTGGACAGACGAAACCTCTTTTACAAAATTACCCATGCTATGATCTTCAGTTTCCTTAGTCGCCGCAACCGCCTCCTCCTCATAAAGGCTCGCCTACCACATGCGGATAGGGTTTTTGGACTCCTCCAAACCAATTATATAGACAAGCAATATGTGCTAAAATTGCTTACCCATTTGCCTAAAGGCACCTCCGAACTATATGTCCATCCAGGCCAACAAGATTCAGACCTCGAAATGGAAGCCCTCCTCAGTCAAGATGTAAAGCAGGTCATCAGGACAAACCAAATTAAACTAATCCGATATCGCGACTTGCAAGGAAGCTAAACTTGTTCTACCAACTCTCAAAGAAAATGATACGCTTAATAATCATTTTGCTAATTGCGTTAATACTGGAAGCGCTGGGCGTTGTGTTTCTCAGTAAAGGGCTAAAAGAAATAGCAGCAGTATTGCCACCCTCTCCATCACCAATAGCCTTAATCACTCGCGCTGCAGTTCACCCCATGGTTCTAATCGGGGTAGCTTTCGAGGCGGGTTTCTTTGCGGGCCTGCTTTATTTACTTTCCCAACAGGATGTGAGTGTCGTCTGGCCACTTACAGCTTTAGGATTCGTAGTTACTACACTCGCAGCCAAATTCATTCTTCGGGAAGAAATCTCAATTACTCGTTGGATTGGAATAACACTAATTGTGATAGGGGCTGCACTGGTATGCTACACGGAATCCATTAAATCACCCGCCCCATCCCAAAATACCCGCGCTTCTACCGCAAATCATCAATAAGCTTCACCAAAACATTGGTAAGAACCACCCTTGCTCGGTAAGCCGTTACGGCAAACCCGAAAAACCTTGGCCAAGCAATAGGATGCAATACAAGCCATCGAACTGATTCCCCTAGACGCACCTTTCCGGTCTCCCCTATGCAATCAAACAATATTGGTAATACAGGCATCCGCGCGTCGTCTAATATAATACGCACTATACCAAATGTAATTCCCTCCGCTTCACACACCTCACGCAACCATTGCGACTCCATATCCGCAGCGTCTGCCCCAGTTGCCTCCCTCAAAGTTCGCTTCGCCTCGAGCGTATACAAAGGCTGGGAAACCGAGACAATCTTACCAAGCCGTGCACCCACCGACTTCATTTTCATCAAAAGCCTAGGATCTATTCCATTGCAAATCACGGTGCAAGGACCCAGTTCGGGATTCAGTCCAGCTGCAAATCCACAACTAAAGAGATATCGGATGTTTTGACCCCTTATTAAGGCGGGAACCACTCGTTCCACACCAATGGGTCCCGGCCCTGTAACAGCTACTTTCCAACGCCCATTTATAACGACTTGGGACTTTCTTATCCTTTTCGATTCCCATTCAAGCCCAAAACACAACAAACCAATCGTATCCATGTTTTTTCCTTGGAGATCTCCTACCTAATCCCACTCAAGCGTTCTTTCCAGATTCGATACAGTTGGACCGTAGCTTTAACATCCATTAAGCAGTACTCAGCCACTTCACGAATTCTGCCTTCGCGTACCAACCGCGGGACATCGTATCCAGTTATGCCACGAGTTTTGGGCGATTGGATTCCAAAAACTTTGCAGTAAAAATCCAAGTTGAATCGTTTCGTAGCGCCCTCACGCCCCCCTAAACCAAAAAACGTAAGCTGATCAATTAGATCACAGTGGGGCTGGGCTTCATAACGCGGACCTAGCCAATCCTTCCTTGTAATTTGCACGTTTAAAATGGCTGACCGAAGATACAGAAATGGCACGTCAAACGCCCGCCCATTAAAGGTGACTACTTGATCATAATGTTCAGCTATATCCCAAAACCGCATCAACATTTCAGCCTCGTCTCTACAGGGGACAAACTCAACAGCAGGATCCGGAGAATGTCCCTGGGCAGTATCCTGGCTTACATATAACACCTTTCCCTTTTCGGTTTCTGCGTTAATCATTGCAATACAAACCACCTGTGCCGTCAGGGGCCATAAACTCATCTGTCGTTCTATTTCCAACCGCCGAATTCGTCGTTCTTCCTCATTAGGGATCCTCTCAAGCTCGCGAAACAAAAACTCGCGCTGCAATTCATCAAGTCCGTTTATATCCATCGGCACTGTTTCAATATCAAAAACCAAGGTCGCCATACGTGTAGGGTTTCATCAAAAAACAGCCAGGATGAAGCTTCAACCCCCTGCTTCCAGGGCCTTCATCCTGGCAGCATCGAACGCGTTCCATGGATGAACGCATTCGTGATTATGTGTCACTTGCACGTTGACTTCTTAGTGGACTTCTTGGCTGTCGTCTTATTTGCGGTGGTCTTTTTCTCTGTTTTCTTCGTTGCCATAGGCCTCTCCCTCACTTGTATCGTTTCCCATTAACTACCGCCACGGGCCGGAAGCTAGTTAAATTTTACTAATGGACGCAATCTTGTCACGTCTTTTCAATCAAAACCACACATTTTGCCGCATCCGAAACCCAGGAAATACCTAACTTTGCCACCAACCATACACCCCATTCTTGGCTTATCACCCACAAATATCAGTCTGTTCCGGAAGCAGGCCTACCAATCGATCTATATAAAGTCACCTTCTCCCAAAAATCAAACCGCGCTGTGGTAAACCTGCCACCGAATTGAGTCCATCCCCATCAGCATTGTTTCAACTTACCTACTTGACATGTTTGCCCACAAATAATTTATCCACTTTTTTCCTGCCTACAATAGCAGGCCCCGCCAACAAGAATCTGACCTCTTCGGTTTCAACTTGACGTATAATTGCGCCTGTACGGCTTAAGCAGACTCCACTGGTCCCCCCATACCTACCTCTCACGTCCTGAATACAATGCTGGATGTAATGCCTTCGGTCCGTAAAATGGTTTTCCCAATTTGGGAGAGAGGTGTTATTCTCTTATTATGAGAATCATCGGAGGCATAGCAGCTGGCCGGCTGCTAAAAGCCCCAAAATCCTTGGCTATTAGGCCTACGCCGGACTTGGTGAAACAAGCGATCTTTAATAGTTTGGCTGCGAGGATCGCTGGTGCCAGGGTACTAGAGCTATTTGCCGGCACTGGAGCACTAGCCTTGGAGTGTCTAAGTAGGGGCGCTAACTATGCAGTTTGCGTGGAACGCTCGCGTAAACATGCCGAGTTTATTCGACTCAATGCGCAAGAAACTGGCCTGCCCGTAGATAAACTTCAGATTCGGGTCCAAGATGTCTTCACGGCAATATCCCAACTTGTCGGTGACGAACAAACATTTGACCTTATATTTGCTGATCCACCATATGGCGAAAAAAATGTAGGACGTAGGTCTACCTCTTACGCACAACAACTCCTAGACGATGAGATATTACCTTATCTACTCACCCCAAAGGGTGTATTTGTACTGGGACATGCACGACGCGATAACCTCTCTATCCCGCAAACTTGGAAAGAACTTAGACAACTTAAACACGGCGACAGTATAGTCCGCATTCTTTCCAGAGCTGAGGAAACTGTAGCAGATCAAAGTTGAAAAATCCGAACAATAGCCCAACACCAATTACAACTCATTTGTCACAATGAAAACTCGTAACGAAATCACAATAGGCTTAATCCAAATGCGGTGTCAGAAAGATCAGGCTTCAAATCTCAAAAAGGCCACAGAGATGATCCGCCTTGCCGCAAAAAAAGGCGCACAGATAATTAGCACGCAAGAGTTATTCACGACGCTCTACTTTTGCCAAGCCGAGGACCACTCAAATTTTAACCTGGCAGAAACAATACCGGGACCTACGACAACAAAGATAAGCGACCTAGCTCGCGAACTAGGCGTGGTGATCATAGCCTCTCTTTTCGAGAAACGCGCCCCTGGTCTCTACCATAACACCGCCGTGGTATTCGATGCCGATGGTGCAATGCTGGGGATTTATCGAAAAATGCACATACCGGATGACCCACTTTACTACGAAAAGTTTTACTTCACGCCGGGAGACACCGGGTTTCGCAGCTGGCAAACTAAGTACGGGAGAGTAGCCGTGCTCGTATGCTGGGACCAATGGTTCCCCGAAGCCGCAAGGTTGGCAGCTCTCGATGGCGCACAAATTATTTTCTACCCCACCGCAATTGGTTGGCATCCAGTAGAAAAAAAACAATACGGCAAAGCACAACACCAAGCATGGGAAACCATCCAAAGGGCACACGCCATAGCTAATGGAATCTTTGTTGCCACAACCAATCGCGTAGGAATCGAAACACCTTATGGACCACCTGGAATCGAATTTTGGGGACAAAGCTTCGTGGCCGATCCCATGGGAACGATTATCGCCCGCGCCTCCGCCACGCGAGAGGAAATTCTTCTGGCTAAGCTCGACTTGAACCTCATCGAAACAACCCGTGTCCATTGGCCATTCCTCCGAGATAGACGCATTGACGCTTATTCCGACTTGATGAAAATCTTCAGAAGCTAACAGTCTCAAGTACCATGGACAGTCACAGAACTATCCTCGACGTTATACTAAAAAGTGTCCAAGCTGAATTGGCTGAGGCGAAAAGAATCCGTTCCATCTCGGAACTTGAGCGGATGATAGCCGACGCGCCGCCTCCAAAATCTCTCGCAAAATCATTAGCAGGGAGGTTTGGATTGATTGCCGAAATTAAGCGTATGTCACCAAGCGGCGGTCTAATGCCCACCAAAAACGTCGAGAAAGCACCCAAACTCTATTCTGAATCCGCTGTGGTGTTCGGGATTTCAGTCCTAACCAATAAGACTTACTTCGGAATGTCCGTGACCGATCTTCAAAACATCAGACAACTCACTCCAAAACCTATTCTAAGAAAGGACTTCATAATCGATGAATACCAGGTTTATGAAGCCCGAGCATTTGGGGCTGATGCCATACTATTGATGGTAAACATCCTTGAACCACCTAGGTTACACATGCTATTCAACCTAGCGAACGAACTCGGCATGGAAGTGTTGTTCGAATGCCACACCGCAGAACAAATACGCCAATTACCACCACAAGCGAAGATAATTGGCATTAACACTCGCCAGTTCGATAAGCCTGTTGAACTCTACCAACAAGCTCAGGCAAGACCACCTTCTTCAACCTCCGATCCAACTACCAATCTGGCCAAACTGGAACTGGGTAGGTTGCTACCTTCCCATGCTATAAAAGTAGCGGAAAGTGGTTTGCATTGGTCCAGCATACCAGCCGTGCGAAAGCTAGGTATCTACAATGCGTTGCTGGTGGGAACAGCACTGCTCCGACATCCGGAGGGAATAGAAGCGGCCCTTGCCGCTTTCGAGAAAGCAATCCAACAAACCTCCACACAAATTGATTGCGACAGCCTATGGCAAAAGTATGGATCACTGGGGCCCGGGGATTAATCGGCAGTTACTTGCTCCAAGAAGCCCATAAATATGTGCCGCTTTGGGAAATCCAACCAATCACGCGGGAGGTAATCGACTTAACAAATTTCCCGCAGCTGCGCGAATTGTTCCAACGAGATCACCCCGATTACATCATTCACTGCGCAGGCCTAACCAAAAGCACCGATTGCGAATCGAATCCAGAATTAGCCCATAAGCTGAACGTCGAGGTCACACAAGTTCTTTGTGAACTGGCCGAAAGGTTTGGGCGAACTAAGATTGTGTTTTTCTCGACAGACCTCGTCTTCGACGGGACTAAGGGGAACTACTCCGAAAACGACGCGCCTAACCCCCTTTCCGTTTATGGGCAGACTAAAGCGATCGCTGAAAAAATCGTACTTAATAATCCTAAAAACCTCGTGATTCGTACATCGCTCAACGCTGGAGTGTCTCCCACCGGCGATAGGTCGTTTACCGAACAACTAAAAAAAGCCATCATGTCCGGTCAAACTTTATACCTTTTTGTTGACGAATTCCGCTGTCCTATCCACGCATCCGTTACCGCTAAAGCCACCTGGGAACTGATCATCCGCGATGCCCAAGGTATCATGCACATCGCTGGGAATGAACGGTTATCCCGATGGGAGATAGGAGTGTTACTAGCAAAACGATGGGCACACCTAAACCCTAAAATACAAATGGCCTCCACTCGCGAGTATAAAGGTCCACCAAGACCACACGACACCTCCCTTAAATGCGAACGCGCCCAAACATTATTGTCGTTTAAATTGCCTGGCTTTTCAGAGTGGCTGTTAACTCACCCAGAGGCAGAACTGTAGCCGAAATTCAAGCCATGCCCCATGACACCCCAAAAGATCCAGAAGGTTTTTAGAGTGCTTGGCAGTATATGCTTGAGCACCTCATTAATTATGATCATATCCGGTTTATCCGCATTCCAGGGCAAACTCAAAGGATGGGGTTTTATATTGTACTGGTCCGTGTGTTTTCTGTTCGCAATCGGCTCGGCCGTCTTTGCACTACTTGAGATTGTTTTCATTCGGAAGATGGCCCAACGCGCTTATAAAGAGCTTGTTGATGAATGCGTTTCCGCAATCCAGAAAACCCAAAAACAAAATTCAAAAAACTCTGAACAGTCGAAGTAATATGGAACGCCGAGCTGTAATCGATATCGGAACCAACTCAGTCAAATTACTTGTAGGCGACATACAGAAGACCAAGGTAACCCCAGTTCTCGAAACTGCTATTCAAACCAGGTTAGGCGAGGATTTTTTTAAAACGGGACGCATTGCAACTTCTGCACTTGAAACAACACTTAAAGCTGTGCTCGAGTTGCACCAAAAAGCAAAAAATTTGTCCGCCTCAAAAATCCGCATCATCTCAACCGGCGTAGCAAGACATGCCCCAGAAATCAAAGACCTCTTTTCCAAAATCAAGGCCATGACAGGAGAAGATGCGAGGATTTTATCCCCTGACCAAGAAGCTTTGCTAGCATACAAAGGAGTAACCACCTCCCCAACCCTTCACCATCTGACCTATTTAGTGGTCTTTGATGTAGGCGGCGGCAGCACAGAGCTCATCCTTGGAAACACCAATAAGATTATCCAGTGGGCCAGCTGCGAACTTGGCGCCGTACAGCTTTGGGTGAAATACAGTAAACTAGCAGACGATCCACCAGGCTTGACTTTGCTTAATAATTGTCGGACTGACATACGATCAAGGTTGCTATCCAACGCAAAAAATTTATTCCAATCTGCTATCCCCCTCGTTGCAAATACCAAGAACTTAATCACCGTTGTCGGCACAGGCGGGACCTGCACAATTTTGGGTTGCGTGGCTAACTCATTGACCGAGTTCGACCGTGAGCGCATTGAATCAACTCCAGTAAGTTTTAATTTTCTCACTGAACTTTGTGAGACCGTTTGGACAATGAACCTTTCGCAGCGAAAAACATTGCCCGGGATGCCCCCCGACCGAGCAGATATCTTTCCCTACGGACTAGCTATTGTGGTGGAAATAATTTCGATGCTCTGTATACCATCCTTCTATATATCCACCCGAGGAGTGCGCTTCGGCTCACTAATCGAATGAAAGTGAGTTCCCCTTTGACAGCTCTTGCAAAAGGCCAGCCCCGCGTATTGAATACCATTATGCTAGCAATTAGGATCATACCGTGCCTCGATGTTCATGCAGGCCGAGTAACTCGAGGCGTTAAATTTGGTCGCGCAGAAGCTGGGGAGTTACGTGATGTAGGAGACCCAGTGGACTTAGCTATCAGCTATAATCAGCAGGGTGCAGATGAACTCGTTTTTTATGACATCACTGCCACAGCCCACGGCCGCCGGTTGATGTTAGATGTCATCGAAAGGACCGCCGCGCATTGCTTTATCCCCCTTACAGTGGGTGGTGGCATCCGAACACTTGAAGATATGCAAGAAGTGCTGCGAGCAGGAGCTGACAAAGTAAGCATTAACTCAGCCGCAATTGCAAATCCCGAACTAATACGACTCGGCGCGGAAAAATTCGGCAGCCAATGCATTGTGGTATCGATCGATTGCAAACGTGCCGGACCAGATAAATGGGAAGTATATTCCCATGGGGGGCGCAAGCCTACTGGCTTAGACGCGGTAGAATGGGCTGTAAAAGCCGTCACACTGGGTGCTGGAGAAATCGTACTTAATAGCATCGATGCCGATGGAACACGGGCAGGGTATGACATTGATATAACACGCCGGATAGCCGAGCGCGTAGGGGTGCCAGTGGTTGCAAGCGGCGGCGCAGGCACACTGGAACATATGGCCCAGGTAATCCAAGAAGGAAAGGCAGACGCCGTATTGGCCGCTAGCGTATTCCACTACGGCATTTACACAATTAGGCAAGTCAAAGAATATCTCGCGTCTCGAGGTATCCAAGTAAGGTTAACTTGAACTACAGCAAACATCAATAGCTTGCCTAGTCATAAAATCCGACTTGCCACATCAAAGTTTTTTATCGAAAACACGCGACTGCTTTAATACTTTTTGCCTATGGAGTTCGTCAACCAATTAAAATTCAACGAGCAAGGATTGATACCAGCCATCATCCAAGAACAATCCACAGGTCGCGTCTTAATGATGGCGTGGATGAACCGCGAATCACTTATAAAAACCATCGAAACCGGAAAAACTTGGTTCTGGAGCAGGAGCCGGAAAAAACTTTGGATGAAAGGTGAAACCAGTGGACACGTCCAAATAGTAAAAAACGTCGCGTTTGATTGCGATGCCGATACCTTGCTTATACAAGTTGAACAGATTGGTCCCGCATGCCATGAGGGCTATAAATCATGCTTCTTCAGGTCAGTGGGACCCGATGGCAAAAACCTAACAATTACCGAAGAAAGAATGGTCAATCCAAAAGATGTATACGGTCAATGACACTTAACTCTGCCATGGGCTTATATCACAATGTGCCTGACTTTACTCCGATAGGGAGCGAGACATATTTACTACTTTTGGGGATCCTGCTAGCAGCTCGAGGAGCCGATTTCTTAAGTACTTGGATTGCTACCCCCCAACTTATGCTGGAAGGTAACCCTATTGCAAAGGCTCTAGGTTGGCGATGGGGTCTAGTTCTTAACCTCCTCGTATGTGTGTTAATAGCTATGTGGCCTTTAGCTGCAATAGTGGTTAGCACCACCAGCGCCCTTGTAGCAGCACGAAATTTCCAAGTCGCATGGCTAATGCGGAGCCTAGGCGAAGATAATTACAGAGAATGGCACGTCGACCGACTACTAGAAGTCCACCCCGTGCTCTACCTTTTCTGCCTGATCGCCCAAACAGGACTCGTAGCCGCAGTGGGGTTTGCCTTGATCGTTACTACAAATGAATTAGTACCCCAAGCTATCGGCATTGGGATTATTGCCTACGCCATCGCGGTGCTTATATTCACCCTCATGGCCGTCTGGCGAGTCCACCGGATGCACTACGGTAAATAAATATGAACGGTAACTACCATCCCACAAAAAGTGAATTCATCGAATTAGCCCGCTGTTTTAACCTCATTCCGGTATGGGCCACACTTTTGGCAGATTATGAAACGCCACTCTCCGCATACATAAAGTTACGAAGCCCCGGCGGATCCTTCCTTTTAGAGTCCGTAGAAGGCGGCGAACATCTTGGCCGATATTCATTTGTAGGATGCAACCCGCGGGCGATCATCCGCCAAATAGGCAATAAAGTGGAAGTGATTGAAAATGCCCAGCTGCTTCGGTCATATAACGTCACCCCTATAAAAGTACCCTCATGGGAAAAGACTTCCCGCCAACTGAATTCAACCACGATAGCCGATGGCTTGGTAGCCTTGGAACAATACATGGGCCAATTCCGAATGGCCCCGGTCCCTAATTTGCCTCGATTTACAGGCGGAGCAGTAGGCTACCTGGGGTATGAATTTATTCACGATATTGAACCAGTCGTCCCACGACCCCCTTTGGACGAATTAAACACACCAACCATGTATTTCCTTGTGACCGATCAATTGGTCGTATTCGATCGGGTGAAACAAAACATCACGGTCCTAATCAACGCCTTTGTCCCAGATCCCTCCTATGCAGCAAAAATTTACCACCACAGTGTGGACGCTCTAGAAAAAATCATCCACACCCTTCAAAAGGAATGTCCCATCCCGGTCACCTTAATACCCAAAGATATCCCGGAGATAGGGTTTGAATCCAATACCCTTAAGGAAACCTTCATTGCAAACGTCCTCCGAGTCAAAGAACTTATCCGGGCAGGTGATGTAATCCAAGTAGTTGGATCCCAGCGATTCCGTGCTCCTGTCACCGCAAGCCCACTGGACGTTTACAGAGCCCTCCGCACCATTAACCCATCACCATACTTATTCATATTGGAACTTGAGGACTTTGCGTTGGTAGGAGCATCACCCGAAATTCACGTGCGGTGCGAAGAGGGTCGCACCGAGATCCGCCCGATCGCAGGCACACGCCCCCGAGGCAAAACCCCCGAGGAAGACTTGCATTTAGAACGTGCCTTACTCGCAGACCCGAAAGAACGCGCAGAACATATAATGCTGGTCGACCTGGCCCGAAACGACCTGGGGCGGGTTTGTACATACGGGAGTGTGAAAGTCCGGGAATTAATGATCATTGAACGATACAGCCACGTAATGCACATAGTGTCTTCAGTAGAAGGTAAACTGGATCCAAACTACTCAGTTTATGATTTAATGCGAGCCACCTTTCCCGCAGGTACGCTAACAGGCGCACCCAAAATAAGGGCCATGCAAATTATTTCCGAAATCGAGCACACTACTCGAGGGCCTTACGGGGGATGTGTAGGTTACTTCTCTTTCACAGGTAACCTGGACACATGCATTACAATCCGCACCGCCCTCATCAAAGACGGCTATGCTTATATCCAGGCCGGAGGCGGTTGGGTAATCGATTCGGACCCAGAGCTAGAATATCAAGAAACCATCAACAAAGCCCGCGCTGGTTTTAAAGCAGTGGCCCTTGCCCAAGCCCTCCACAACCAACATCCCTGAAGCCTAAAACCCCATACCTGGGCAAATCGAATTCTGTTGAGACGCCCATTCCACAATGATAATGTGGAAATGTGTATAGCCGCCAAATGAAGACCATCGCCGAAATGGGCCTGCCAGGTCGATTAATCGCCGTCGAAGGTCTCGACGGCTCTGGTAAATCTACACAAATTTACCTATTACGACGCTGGCTCGAAGAAAAAAGTCTTAAGGTGTACTTTACAGAATGGAATTCATCTGAACTGGTAAAGTCTGCAACTAGCCGCGGCAAAAAACTACACCTACTCACCCCTACTACATTTTGTCTGATCCATGCAACCGACTTTGCAGATAGGTATGAACGACACTTACTGCCTCTCCTAAAAGCAGGCTATATCGTTTTGTGTGACAGATACATATTTACAGCTTTTGCCAGGGATGTGGCCCGCGGATGTAAGTTGGAATGGGTCCGACAAATCTATAGCTTCGCCGGACTGCCAGATATTACTTTCTTTTTCAAAACTGAGCTAGAAACTGCCCTAAGCCGGATTTTGGATGCCCGACCGCAAATAAAATACTACGAAGCTGGAATGGACCTTGGAATATCACCCGACCCGATCGAAAGCTTTCGATACTTTCAAGGCCGTATCCTAAAAGCTTACGAAGACATGGCCAAGGAATTCAAATTTGAAATCGTGGATGCCAGCCTGCCCGCCCACGTGCAACAAACCAAAATCCGGCGTATCGTGGCAAACAGAATTAAACTTCAGAAATTTAGATCCACAGGACCACGTCCGATATTCACGCAAACAACGCCACAGCTAAAATGGCAAGCACCAATCGAAATGCAACAGGTTGAGTAGCAAAATGCATAGGTTCTACGGACATGGTATCCCAGGAGTAGACCCCAAACTTCTTACCGGTAAATTGATAGTAATCGAGGGGGCTGACGGATCCGGCAGATCAACCCAGATTTCACGACTCACCACGTGGCTGGAGGCCGCCGGATACCCAACCGTCCGAGTCGGACTACGCCAATCCGCATTGGTAAGTCCAGAACTCGAAAAGGCGCGTCAGGGTAACATCCTAAGCCCACGTACAATGTGCCTTTTCTATGCAACCGACTTCGCCGACCAATTGGAAAAAGTAATCATCCCAGCATTGAAAGCAGGTTTTGTGGTTTTGGCAGATAGATATATCTATACTTTGATCGCCAGAGAACTCGTGCGCGGTCTGGAAGAAGAATGGCTCGAAAATATCTTCGGCATCGCAATTGTCCCCGACGCCGTTTTCTACTTAGATGTACCCCCTAAGGAATTGCTGCAACGTACTTTGGCCAAATACACCGCCCTCGATTACTGGGAAAGTGGAATGGACCTGGGACTTTCCCGGGACATCTACACCAGTTTTCTTAAATACCAAGCCCTAATGCAAAAAGCCTTCCAAAAACTTCAAAAAAAATATGGCTTCATCACGATTGATGGCACACTGTCGATCCCAGAAATCAACCAAGAATTAAAAAAACGAATAAGCCAGTTGCTATAAAACCTCCCCTGCCCATGGCGTATTAATCCAAGGCTAGCCGTCGCCCCCCACCTTATCCTTTTTTTAACTAAAGAAACACCTTTGATCGTAGCAGTTCCTCAGTAGGACAAAAGGTATACCCAACAATAACCTCCCACTAACTCATACTTTAACCGCCATACTCCTATTTATTCTCAACGGAGACCTCATCCAGTATGGTTCTGCAAGTGAGTTATCAAACCGCGCAAACCATCTCCAGCTGCTTATAAATAACTCGTCGTTTTTGCCCAACCTTAAGCTGCACCAGCGGCCAGTTTTCCCCCAGTAAGATTATTTGACTTGCGCCAATCCTTAAATCGTACAAAATTTTGGAAGTATTCAGTCGGGCCCATAGCTCAGTGGTCAGAGCAGGCGACTCATAATCGCTTGGTCGGGGGTTCGAATCCCTCTGGGCCCACTAAAACTCACAAACTCACTACATTCGGGCCAAACAACCAACCATTCGTTCGCCTTTCCTTCCAAGCTATCTAACAAGGAAACACCATCAAATTTCATGCTGTTAGGTTATCCTTGAGGAATTCAAAACTACTGAATTGGTGATGCCGCCTTACACGTCAAAAAAACAAATGTCATAATCTCACACCATATAGTGTCTCCACTTCGGGCACAAAAAACTTGAGATACATTAAAAATAGCGAACAAATGACCTGGCCCGAAGTTTATCTACCCACCGTTTCTGAAGCCGCGCTCTTTCTTCTACAATCAAAGTCTGCTCAATCTGTGCTTGAACTTCTTCCAATGGTTTGTAACCCGCCTGTTGTTTCTCTTCTACAAGTACCAGGTAGACTACCTCGGGGAGTTTAGGCGCAGTTTCAGGAATAGAATTTGGGCCATATTCTCCTTTTATTATTTCTTTCTTGGAATCACTTTCGACGACGTAATGTCTGGCCAAAGTTAAATCGCCTCGCGCGTTGTAGAGAAATACCCAATAGCCGCCCTCCTCCTTTGCAAACCCTATAATTGGACTCCATTCCCCACTCTCTAGGCTAAAAGCCACGTCGGCGAGCCCCGCCATAAGCTCCGATCTCTGGGCCCAACCCCAGTCGCCTTTCCGAATACGTAATCCCGGGGTATTGTAAATTGAGGCAAGATGCGAAAACGATTCTCCGGCCTGTAAATTATTCACAATTTCTGTAGCTATGCGCATACATTCGGCCGGGTTCTCATGTACAGTCCTGTCTAACATTATCATGCGAAGTTTAATGCGCTCTTCTAACCGAAATTGGTCTTTATTACTTTCGTAGTATTTTAGCACTTTCTGAGGTGAAACGATGACCAAAGACCCCACATATTTCTGCATCATCGCAGAAACTACTAACTGTTCTTTTATCTGTTGTCGGAACCGCTCCAGCGTCAATCCCTGGGCTTGCAAGCTCTTTATCATCGCAGCCCTGTCACCACCGTAAGCATCACGTATCCGCGCGCGGAGTGCCTCCTCCACAATCGCGTCGGGAATGTAATACTGAAGGCGCTCAAACTCATCCACTATTAGTCTTCTCTCAATTAGTTGATCTAAGGCATTCTGAAGAGTCTGACGCGCCTGCTTCTGAAATTCCTCTGGCTGCCCAGCATACCGGCTGCGAAGGAGTTCAATCGCACTCCCCGCTGACATATACACCTGAAAGTCAGTCACAATGGAACGGTTCACAATAGCTCGAATACCGTTCCCCACTTGCGCCAATAATGGCAAGGTCAAAAATAAAAACACTCCCACAGTACCGACGGAAACCCGCATATTGCTTTGCATCCTAATGTCCCCACCTCCCATGTCAAGCTATCGGCTCCGAGTTTTCTGCCATCTCTCACCACCGCATCCACAAATTCATACCCAGACTGCGATCTCCTCACTGCTCAATGATAAGTGCAAATATTATGTCCTCCCCCTAATACCAAGCTCAAAAGCACTATTGGCATATAACCTCACACATAAACGTATTCAGCTACTCATATGGTAAGATCATGCACAACACTCATGGCGCAAACTTTTCCGCTCTCGCACAAATCCGAAAGAACTGCTTGCGTGGATCGTCCTTGTGGTTAGAATGTAAGATTATCTTAGAACTGACATAGAAAATTTCGACTATGGCACTGGCAAACGACTTAAGACGTGGAATGGCAATTATGTACAACGGTGACGTCCATATTGTGCTGGAATGTCAGCACCGGACGCCAGGAAATCTACGTGCATTTGTACAAACCACCCTTCGTAACCTACGGACAGGAAAATCACTTGAGGTGCGATTCAGTTCCACTGAGAAAGTTGATCTCGTACCACTTGTAGCTAGGAAAATGGAATTCAGCTATAAAGACGGTGAGGATTACGTCTTCACAGACCCGGAAACATTCGACACTGTAACTGTGCCCCCCGAAATTATAGGGGAAGCCAAACAGTACCTTGCCGAAAACACCCCAGTTACCATCCAATTCGTCGACGAGAAAGTCGTCTCAATAGAGTTACCCCCGGCAGTAGTGCTGACTGTGGTCGAGGCTCCAGAAGCAATTCGCGGCGATTCCGTCAGTAATGTGCAAAAACCAGTCAAGCTCGAAACAGGCTTGGTGGTCCAAGCACCTTTGTTTATAAAGGCAGGAGAAAAAATCAAAGTCGATACCCGAACAGGAAAATATATTGAGCGGGCATAGTATAAACTCCGCCTTTGGAGCATTGACACCGACTTCTAAGTTATGTAATTTCGCCTGCGCTTTCGGTCGAGAATATAAGCATCACAAATAGAGGTTATGCCAAACACAAGATCCGCAGCAAAACGAATGCGGCAAAACGAGAAACGACGGCTCCGAAACCGTGCCGTAAAGCAACGGATTCGGAAGCTAGTCAAGCAATACTTAGCCGTTGTATCTCAGGGTGACAAAGAAGCTGCTCAAAAGGCATTCTCAGAAGTTGTTTCTGCCCTCGATAAAGCCGTCAAATACGGCGTGCTCCATTGGGCAACAGCTGACCGAAAGAAATCTCGCTTAGCACACCGGTTGAACGCATTGCTGCAATCCCAAGCACCAAAACAAACCTCAAACTAAGTAAAACCTGGCGAAAATAGACGAGGGTAGCGAAACGAGCGCTTTGTAAAATTCTTTGGAAACGAGATTTCCTATAGCCCTTTTGGCTGCCCCAAAAACTGCCTTGGCGGATTCTGTTCCAAGCCGTACTATGCTGATTTAATGAGGTTCACTTCGATTGTGGCGCCCCTCTTGGGTATTTGGACGAGCCAAACACAGCTCGTACTAGGGCAATCATATGCGCCAGCAAAGATAACCGTGCCCCCCATTCAACGGGAGTTTAGAGGTATATGGGTTACTACCATAAACAACCTTTGCTGGCCATCTAAACCAGGACTCCCCACAGAAATACAAAAAAAAGAGCTAGTCGAAATTCTCGATAAAGCAGCTGAAGTAGGATTCAATGCAATACTACTCCAAGTTAGAACAGCTTGCGATGCACTTTATAACTCAAGGTTTGACCCATGGAGCGAGGTTCTTAGTGGGACATGTGGTAAGCCACCTGATCCGTTTTACGACCCCCTAGAATTTGCGATCACGGAAGCCCACAAAAGAGGATTGGAACTGTACGCATGGCTAAACCCGTTCCGAGCTTGGCACCCTTCCTTCCGAAGTCGACCACCCCAAAACCATATTTCAAATACAAAACCCGAATTAATCCGCAAATACGGACAATATCTTTGGTTAGATCCAGGAGAACCCGACACCAAGCTATACACGCTCGCTGTTATCAGCGATATTTTAAGGCGATATAACGTGGATGGGATCGTTTTTGATGATTATTTTTATCCTTATCCAGAAAAGAGCCAGCAAGCAGAAAAACTCGAATTTCCTGACGAGGACGCCTACCGAAAATACGGCGCTGGGGTACCCAAGGTTGAATGGCGACGAAGAAATATCGACTCATTCGTCCAAAATGTTTCCCAACTTATTATCAACACAAAACCATGGGTAAAGTTTGGTATAAGCCCTTTTGGTATTTGGCGACCCAATAACCCCAAAGGCGTCCGTGGATTGGACGCTTACACTGAACTTGGAGCAGACTCCCGCGGCTGGCTGCAAAAAGGATGGGTTGATTTTCTAGCACCTCAGCTTTATTGGCGAACCGACTCGCGAGAACAGAATTTTTCCACACTCGCAAAATGGTGGGCAGCCCAACATAAATCCAACTGCAACCTGTTTATATCCCTCCATGCAAATAAATCCTTGGATAACTGGCCTGTCGAAGAACTACTCACCCAAATCCAAATCACACGATCAGTTCATGGCATCAACGGTCACATACTTTTCGATGCACGAATCCTAACCAGTTCAAACCAAACAATCGCCAAAGCCCTAAAAAACAAGGTCTATGTAAAATGTGCTTTGCCCCCCAAAATCCATTGGCGCGCTGGGTCAGCCCGGTTACCAACTCCCACCGTTTACCTGGACACGACTAACAAGGTCATCAAAGTAGCCCTCCCAAAAAACTTAAACTCACCACCTGCGTGGTGGATCTTGTACACTCAAACTGGCCTTGAAAAAAGATGGTCGATCAAAATATACCCAGCCCCCGTAACAGCCCTTCCTCTCACCTACCCTTTCCCCGAAATAGTTGCAGTGAGCCTTGTTGATAAGTATGGCACTACATCTGCCCCTGTAGGGTTTAAATTGATCAAGTAAAAAGGGAACCATCCCCCCTACTGCAGATCGGCCACCTAAAGAAATAAACTCGGTTAAAACCCCTAAAGACCTACAGTTTGTGCCGCCACTAAACTTTGATCCTTTTACTTTTGGCGACAATTGCTTGCTTTAACACTTACAGCCTAAACACCCCGGATCCCCACTTTTCAACATCCCGGATTGAACCTGCGCCCATATTTTCTGTATCCGCCATTCCAGCGTTGGTACTTTTACTCAGCCGTTCACACAGCGTCACTATTACACTTTTTCGACCAATAAAACCCACTCGCTCCGTAAAAGAGACATCGTGTCTCACTTATGCCATTTTGGTTTAAACAAAGAAAGTTAGAAGAGTCACTTTGACTCACATCACAAGATTATATGATATACGTTGTTGGTTATGTGGAAGTTACATAATGACGGTCGGCACGTTTATTGCTTTAAAAAAAGGTGCTGTTGGGCGGGTCTCCCGGGTGGGAGTGACCCGAATCCAACAGTGGGAGGCCGGGCGACTGGGAAATTGAAAAAATGGCACGGCGGTTCGCCCGGCCACCCAGGAAAAAAGAAACTTAAAAAATGCCGTGCCAGGGAGGTGAGAGCCATGAGAGCGTTGACTAAATGGGATCGCTGGGATCCATTCAAGGAATTAGAAGAGTTTGAAAACAGGTTAATGAGGTTGTTCTCGCGGCTACCCGCACCACGATTGACCAGCGAAGAGGAATCGGTCACTGTTGCCAGTTGGGTACCGCTAGTAGATGTAATCGAAGATGAAAAGGAATACCTATTGAAAGTTGAGTTACCCGAGATAAAGAAAGACGACGTGAAGGTCACGGTGGAAAACGGTGTGCTCACCATCAGTGGTGAGCGTAAAGTCGAAAAAGAAGAAAAGGGCCGGACCTTCCATCGGATCGAACGGGCGTATGGTCGGTTTGAACGGAGCTTCACCTTGCCCGATGATATTGATGGAGACAAGGTGAACGCCGAGTTCAAAGAGGGGGTCTTGTACATTCACTTGCCAAAATCCGAAAAAGCCAAGCCGCGTGCCATCGAGGTCAAGGTGGCATAAGGGGCGGCTTTGAAGGGAGACGGCGAGGATGGTTCGTTTGGCACGGAGCAACGCTCTCTCGTGCACCACCTCCCGCCTCCCAATTAATTTTAAACGAACTTGAAATTCCTCGTGTCAAACTTGTCGGACAGCTACAAAGTCGTTTTTTTCATACTAGTGCTAGAAAAATTTTTTTCGCAGGATTAAGCTATTAGCGACCGGTTTAAACTCAGTCACAATATGCAAAAAGGAATCTTAAAGTCTATCAGAATTCTGGTAAAGGCATCCATCGCGGCAATTATTATTCCCTTTCCATGTTTGGCAGGTACACCAGCTTTTAATGTCGACACAAAACCTTTGGACCGCACCAAACCCCTGCCATCGAGCCTCGCCCCAATAGTCAAAAAGGCAGCTCCTAGTGTGGTTAGCATCTACACTACTAAAACTGTCCGCGTACAAAATATATGGGCCCCTTTTTTTGATGACCCATTTTTCAGGCGGTTTTTCCAACCCCCTTCTGAAATGGAACAACAAATACATGGTTTAGGTTCTGGGGTGATTGTAACCTCGGATGGCTACATTTTGACCAGCTACCATGTAATTGCAGATGCTGATGAAATCAAAGTCGCCCTCAATGACGACAAAATCCGGCTTGATGCAAAAGTTATCGGTTCAGATCCACAAACAGACATTGCCGTTCTGAAAGTCGAAACTAACGGGCTTCCAGCCATAGTCATGGCTAATAGCGACCAGGTAGAAGTAGGTGACTTTGCAATCGCTATTGGGAATCCTTTCGGCGTCGGCCAAACAGTGACCGCTGGAATCGTAAGCGCAAAAGGCCGGAGTCACCTTGGTCTGGTAGACTTTGAAGACTTTATCCAGACAGACGCTCCAATTAATCCCGGTAATTCCGGTGGAGCACTTGTAGATCTCGAAGGACGACTCATTGGAATTAACGCGGCTATTTTTACCCGCAGTGGGGGGAACATGGGAATAGGGTTCGCGGTTTCAGCTAACTTGGCTCGCTACGTGTGTGAACGCATCATCGCAGAGGGTAAAGTTACCCGCGGATACCTCGGTGTGATTGTCCAGCTGATTACCCCAGAGCTGGCCGAGCAATTTAAATTGTCTGATACTCAAGGTGCCTTAGTAGCGCAAGTATACCCAGACTCACCCGCAGCCCGGGCAGGTCTCAAGGAAGGCGATGTGATTGTGGAATTCAACGGGCATAAAGTAAGTGATAATTCCCATTTAAGATTGATGGTTGCGCACACCAAACCAGGCACAAAAGTCACAATTAAAGTCATACGCGATGGAAAACCAGTCTCGCTCCAAGCCACAATTGGTGAGCTGCGGGGAGAAGGGTTAGCACGAGCGGGTAGAATACCACCAAAACTGTTTGGTCATGGCGCTGAAAAGGCCAGTCCATTAGATGGAGTAATTGTGGATGACTTAACACCTCAACTAAGGCGCCAATACGAAATTCCAGATCACGTAACTGGCGCTATAGTAACCGAAGTGGCTCCAGAGTCACCCGCAGCAGAACAGTTGAAACCAGGAGATGTGATACTCGAAATCAATAAAAAGCCAGTGCGAAATGCAGAAGAAGCTATCGAGCTCAGTAAACAAGTCCAAGAAAACAAGGTGTTGCTCCGGATTTGGCGTGGTGGAGGCAGTAGGTACCTCGTCGTGGAGGCAAAACGCTCAAAAAAGTAACGCCAATTGAAAATACATGGCATCTAAAAGTTGGGGGGTCGTGTCTGGACGTATCTCAAGGTGATGAAGGCCGACAAAAAAAAGGGCTCGTTCCAAGAAGGGCCATTCAGGAAGGCCCCAATAAAAACCACCCCTCCACATGTTATTCTAATGTATGTGGCCATAGCGCTGGGGTTTTTGCTACTTTGGCGCACCGTTTCTGAGCGACTCGCAGTTAGAGAAATTCCATATAGCGAATTCAGAAAACGCTTAGCTAAGGCCGAAATTGTCCGTGTACAGATAAGCCCCGATGCAATTATCGGTGAAGCGATTGAATCCGTTGAAGGAGGATCTCAGTCTACACCTTCGGCAAGTTCTGCTCGGGCACGAAAAACATTTACTTTTCGAACCATTCCCGTTGAAGACCCCGACCTTGTTAAAGACCTTTTAAACGCAAATGTCGAATTCGCTGGAGCCAGACCGGATTGGATCTCCCAACTAGTTGTAGGTTGGATAATCCCGCTTGGATTTTTGATTCTGATCTTCATGATTTTTCTACGGACTTTTCGTCCAAGTAGCGAAAGCATACTAAGTTTTGGGCGTAGCAGGGCTAAGCTAATTGCCGATAGAAGTACCGGAGTCACATTCGATGACGTCGCGGGATGTGACGAGGCAAAGGAAGAATTAAAAGAGGTGGTTGAATTTCTACGTGACCCGAAAATTTATCAAGAATTGGGCGCCCGAATACCCAAGGGTGTACTACTCGTAGGCCCACCCGGTACGGGCAAAACTTTGTTGGCACGCGCAGTTGCCGGAGAAGCTAAGGTGCCATTCTTTAGTATCAGTGGCAGCGACTTTGTAGAGATGTTTGTCGGAGTTGGTGCCGCTCGTGTCCGTGACCTCTTTAACCAAGCAAAACAACACACTCCTTGTATTGTGTTTATCGATGAGCTAGACGCAATAGGAAGACAGCGTGGCGTGCATATATCTCCTGGCAACGACGAAAGGGAACAGACATTGAATGCTTTATTAGTGGAAATGGATGGTTTTGAACCCAATGCAGGAATTATAGTCTTAGCCGCTACAAACAGACCGGAGATATTAGACAGGGCCCTCTTACGACCAGGTCGATTCGATAGACATGTAATAGTAGATCTCCCCGATGTGGAAGGACGCCTTGCTATTCTGAAGGTACATGCACGGAATAAAAAGTTAGCCCAAGACGTTGACCTTCGAAAAATTGCTGTCGCTACGCCTGGATTTTCCGGAGCCGATTTAGCTAACGTGCTCAACGAGGCTGCGCTTCTCGCAGCCCGACGCCGCGCTCGCGAAATCACACAAGAAGATCTCTTAAAAGCGATCGAAAAAGTTATTGCAGGGCCTGAGCGGCGATCCCGCCGAATAAACCCCGACGAAAAACGACGCGTTGCTTATCACGAGGTTGGCCACGCACTGGTCTCTGCCTTCATCGAGCATGGAGAGCCTGTCCAAAAGTTAAGTGTAATTCCTCGAGGCCGCGCTGTACTAGGGTATACCTTACAAATGCCCACAGAAGACCAATACATCATGACACGCGCTGAACTCTTAGATAAGATCAGAAGCCTACTCGGTGGCAGAGCCGCAGAAGAGATAGTTTTTGGCGATATTAGCACTGGAGCACAAAATGATTTGGAACGAGCTACAATCCTTGCCCGACAAATGGTAGCAATGTATGGAATGAGTGACCGGGTTGGGCTTGTGTCTTGTGTCCAACAACGGTCCATCTTCCTGGGGGGGGATTTTTCCCAATATCAACTCGACTGTAGCGATCAAACCGCCAGAGAAATAGATGAAGAAGTTAAACACATTCTGAACTCTTGCTACACTGAAGCCAAAGAGTTACTCACTAGACACGTTGACCGACTACATCGAGTCGCAACCGAACTTCTAGTACGGGAAACGTTGGACGGGCAGACCTTTTATCAACTAATTGGTAAGCCAATCCCAGGACAAGCTTCTGCCCCATCCACGAACCCTGAAAGTTGTACTAATGTTGATCTAAAAGGAAACACTAAGGTATGATTACCAGACGCAGAAGTTTCTTCTTCCACCCGTATTGCCCGGCTCCCTATAAGCCAAGTGATGAAACTCTTTTCACTGCCTACCGTGGGGCGAAAGTTTACCCTGCGGAGACCAAAACGTAACCAAAAATACCAAACCCAACAAATGTAACAATGCGGCTCCATAACGAATTCAAACCCATGCTTATACTAATAACCGATCACGGGCACCTGAAGGCCTTCCGGCTTGAAAAAACTGACTTCGGAACCCCGCATCTTGAACCAATCCATGAAGAAGAAATTCAAGAAGCACACTCAAAAATTATTGACCAAGTAACAGACCTAGCTGGGCGACACGGAAAACCTACACACACTGATTGGGGAGGTTTAATGGGAGATGATCACCACCTACGCGCTGAGGTTAACCATAAAGCACTCAAACATCTTGCCTCAAGTTTGAATGCAATCTCAAAGAAATGGGCGGAAGAAAATATCTGTTTGATAGCCCCACCTCAGGTTTTAAATCCCTTAATAGAACTTTTACCTTCCTCAATCAAAACCCGGATTCAGTTCCAAATTCGGCGAGATTTAATTAAAGCCAACTATGAGCAACTGCTTAAAGTGCTAAAAGAACACGGGGTAATACACTGAAACCCATGCTAAGCAGACATCACACAACTGGAAGTCAAAAACGCTAATACTGCTTGTCCTTTTCCAAAATTGCCCCCGGCCATTTCCACCGTGGTGAAAAGGTTCACTTTGAACTGGAAGTTTTATTCGCGCGCTCTCCTAAAGCCTCAAGTAAATCAGCTGCAATCGATTTAAGAAATTCACGCGATGCCTTTGTTGTTTGTGCGCCAGACTCGTGTGTCAAGCATTCCAGTGCCAAAGCCCGAGCCTCACTAAATTGCATATGCCGAATCAAAAATTTCACACGCGGCACTAAAGGCGGAGCCGCACTTAGCTCATCTATACCTAACCCTACCAGAATTGGAATCATGATCGGGTCACTCGCAATTTCTCCACACACTCCCACCCAAATACCCACAGCATGTGCCGCGTCGATCGTCATTTTTATGAGTTTCAATACAGCAGGGTGAGTGGGTTCGTACAAATGTGCCACGCGCTCATTAGTACGATCTGTGGCTAATGTGTACTGCACAAGGTCGTTCGAACCTATGCTAAAAAACCGTACATGCTTCGCTAGAACGTCTGCAATAAGCACAGCCGATGGCGTCTCTATCATCACTCCAATCTCTGGAGATTCTGGACACGGCATCCCTTCCCTTCTTAACTCCCAAAGTGCCTGTTCCACTAACTCATTCGCCTTCAACAACTCATCCAATGCTGTGACCATGGGATACATTAGCTTGACGTTGCCTTCCACACTGGCTCGTAAAATGGCGCGTAACTGTGTTTTAAAAAGCTCAGGTTGCTGCAAACAAAACCGAATGGCCCGCCACCCAAGGAATGGATTCACCTCCGGCGCTAAGTTAAGGTGAGAGAGGAACTTATCACCACCCAAATCCAACGTTCTGATAATCACTGGGTTTGGTTTTAACGCAACAGCTACACGACGATAGGCATTGTACTGTTCTTCTTCCGTTGGCAACTTATCACTATTAAGGAACAAATACTCCGTTCTGAACAATCCTACCCCTTCCGCGCCTGAAGCTATGACAACGTCCGTGTCATCGGGTTTTTCAATGTTGGCAGAAACGATAATCTGACGTCCATCTATTGTGACCGCGGGCAGATGAATGACTCGCCGCAGCTTTTCTTCCAAGGAAATTCTGCGTTTAACGAGCCGATCATAATGATGTAATGTGGTTTCGGTAGGATTCACGATTAACAGGCCTTGATATCCGTCTAATAAGACATATGCCCCTGGGGGCACTCGAACGCTAGCGTCACGCAGCCCTACCACAGCCGGAATCCCCATTGACCGCGCCATAATAGCTGCGTGTGAGGTAGGGCTACCAATATCTGTCGCAAATCCCAGTACAATCTTCTTGTTGAGTTGGGCCGTTACAGAGGGACTTAAATCATGCGCAATGATAATACATGGTTCCTGAAGGTGTTGGAGATCAAACGCCTCCATTCGGCCAGCTAGGTTTTGCACTACTCGTGTTGTAAGATCACGGATGTCAGTAGCTCGCTCGCGAATCAACTCATCTTGAGCATTGCTTAAAGCTTCGATGTATCGTTGGGCAACTTGCCAAAAAGCATATTCAGCATTGACCTTTTCTTTTTTAATAAGCTGCGTTACCTCCTCTGTAAACACAGGATCTTCCAACATTAAAAGGTGCGCCTCGAAAATCCGTGCTGCATGAGCTCCAACGGTCTCTGTCACCTGATTTTGCAATTGTTGAAGCTGAAGCCGTGTCTCTCCAAGAGCTCTTCGGAGACGTACAAGTTCTAACTCAATTTGTGCCCTGTCTAATTCATAGCGAGGAATCGAGATGTTTACTTGGCCCAGAACGAATGCCTTGCCTTGGCAAATTCCATCAGCTGCGGGTATTCCCTCCAACCGAAGCTCGGTTTTGTTTTTTCGAACCATTCTGATATGAGTCTATGCCCCAACCAGGTGTTAGGAAAGCCTTCTTTTAAACTGTGATCTAGTTTGGCGAATGAGCCCACAGACTTTCCTCTTCACCTAAAGATCTCCGCACTGTTAGTTCACCCCTGACTCTAGAAAAACTGTTCCCTCACCTCAAGTAACGCATTCAACATGAACTGGATTGCCAAAGCTGCCAACAATAAGCCCATGATTCGGCTTGTGACCTTGAGAATAATAGGCGTGAGCCAACGAGCCCCATAAGCAGCAAAACGCAAAATAAAGTATGTAGTGCCCGAAACAACTAGAATCGCACCCAACAAAATAAGGAACCTGGTTATAGAATTGGCTTGCCCCCGTAGCAGAATAACCGTGGAAATGGCCCCTGGCCCCACCAACATGGGTATCGCTAACGGAGTAATCGCAACGTCCTCCTTCTCCCTCCCCGCGGTTGTCTCCTCTGACGTCTCCTGGACACGAGATCGTTGGGCTCGGAGCATGTCTAACGCAACCAATAACAAAACTATGCTGGCTGCGATTTGAAGAGCAGGTAATGTTATTCCAAATATTTTAAAGATCCATCCCCCCGCAATAGCAAACGCTATCAAGACACTCGCAGTCACTCCCGCAGCAAGCCTAGCCATCCTAACTCGTTCCTCCGGCGTATTCTCAGGTGTCATGGCAAGAAATGCCGGAATTGCCCCAAGTGGATCAATAATTACTAACAACGATGTAAATGCGAGGAACGCGTATTCCATATTCTAACCGCTTTTCCCTCTATTTTTCTGGGCACTTGCTATAACAACTGCAATCGCATGTTTTGTTTTACCCCTAGTATGCCCACGCAAAAGGAGTTTGTAAAACTGTACTTGATCTCGAAACCCAGGTAGGAAGTCCCAGGTTTTTTGTTTGTCCCAACAAAAGGTTATGGTTAACTCTGTAACCCAAATGAAGGTCGTGGGCATCATACCAGCTCGATTTGGATCGAGGAGGTTTCCTGGCAAGGCATTAGTTGAACTTGCAGGGAAACCTCTAGTGCTTCATGTTGTACACCGCGCTCAACAAGCAAAGCTTCTGGGCGAGGTTATAGTCGCTACTGACGATGTTCGGATCGCAAAAGCAGTTGAACCGTACGTTCGTGTAGAAATGACCAGCCCCAATCATCCAAGCGGCACGGATCGTGTAGCCGAAGTTGCGGTCAAAATCCAGTGCGATGCAATTGTAAACATTCAAGGTGATGAACCGCTGATGGACCCCAATGTCATCGACGCCGTGGCCTCAGCGCTCAATCAGTCAGAAATGAGTACAGCAGCCACTCAAATCAAAGATCCATCTGATCTACCAAATCCCAATGTGGTGAAAGTGGTCGTGGGGACACGAGGACAGGCGTTGTATTTCTCACGGTTACCGATCCCTTACCTAAGAGACCTGGCGAATCAACCGTACAGCGAACAACTTCGGACCTTTAGGTACTTAAAACATTTGGGTATTTACGGATACAGAAAGGAAACCTTACTGCGCCTTGTACGATTGCCAGTTTCCACACTCGAAAAAGCCGAAAAACTCGAACAGCTCCGGGCACTCGAAAATGGAATTGAAATCCGAGTCACTGAAGTTGAATATCAAGGGATAGGGGTTGATACCCCTGAGGATTTGGTACGCGTCGAAGCAATCCTAAATAAAATGGCTAGACCATTCGAAGCCCAATCATAGCCTTTATTTTTACTTATCGGCTTGGAACCAAGTATGAAATTTGTATTTGTCACAGGCGGCGTAATTAGTTCCTTAGGTAAAGGACTGACCACAGCTGGGCTTGGTACTTTACTGGAAAACCGTGGACTTAAAGTGGCCCTCCAAAAATTCGACCCGTACCTAAATGTTGACCCAGGGACAATGAACCCTTACCAGCATGGAGAGGTTTATGTCTTAGACGACGGTGCGGAAACCGACCTCGACTTAGGCCATTACGAACGCTTCACAAACACGAAACTAACGCGATTGAACAATCTTACCAGCGGACAGGTATACCAAACGGTCCTGGAAAAAGAACGCCGCGGTGAATACTTAGGTAAAACAGTGCAAGTTATCCCCCACGTAACGGACGAGATCAAAAACCGAATTAGATTGCTCGCCGAACAATCCGGCGCTGATGTAATAATAACCGAAATAGGCGGTACAACAGGTGACATAGAAGGGTTACCTTTCCTCGAAGCCATTCGGGAATTCGCCCTGGAGGTGGGTTACCATAACGCAATCTTTGTGCATGTAACCTTGGTCCCCTATATAAAAGCCGCCGGCGAGCTAAAAACAAAACCTACACAACAGTCGGTGGCAAAATTACGAGAGATCGGTATAACCCCACATGTCATAGTTTGTAGGTGTGAGCGTCCGCTAACAAAAGAAGTGCGCCAAAAGATTTCCCTCTTCTGTAATGTGCCATACGAGGCCGTCATAGAAGAGCGCGACGTGGAACATACCATTTACGAGGTACCCCTCATGCTCCAACAAGAGGGTCTGGACGAATTGGTATGTAAACTACTACGCCTTGAAACGCCGCCAGCTAAAATGGACCATTGGAAAGAAATTATTCGAAAGCTCTTGCACCCTAAATACCGTATCCCAATAGCCGTCGTCGGCAAATACATCGAGTTACAAGATGCGTATAAATCTGTGTACGAAGCCCTAAGCCATGGTGGGATTGCAAATGACTGCGGAGTGGATGTAATACGTGTAGAAGCTGAGCGGTTAGAACACAACCCTCCTGAAGAACTGCTAGGCAAGGCAGCTGGAATCCTAGTGCCAGGTGGATTCGGTGAGCGTGGTGTGGAAGGCAAAATCCGAGCGGCCCAGTTTGCAAGAACACGAAAAATCCCTTTTTTAGGTCTCTGCTTAGGAATGCAAACCGCTTGCATCGAATTTGCAAGAAACGTACTAGGCTTAAAAGACGCCCATTCAACTGAATTCGACCCCGACACACCCCACCCAATAATAGCCCTTCTAGACAGTCAACTAAATGTGACTCGCAAAGGCGGAACAATGCGTTTAGGGGCTCAGCCGTGCCAAATTGTTATGGGCACAAAAGCAGCTGACCTCTATGGCGCATTTGTAGTAAATGAACGGCATCGGCACCGCTACGAATTTAACAATGCATATCGCACCTTATTCGAACAAGCCGGCATGGTGTTTAGCGGCCTTTCTCCAGATGGCAAGCTCGTTGAAATGATTGAGCTTCGAGATCACCCATTTTTCATAGCAACACAATTCCATCCCGAATTCCTGAGTAAACCTCATAAACCACACCCATTATTTAAAGGCTTCATAGCCGCTGCTTTAGCATATGCGCTGGATCACAAACTAGCCACGACCCCCACAAAGTGATATTATGACGAGGCTCACTTATCCTGAGTCCTTAACCTTTTTATATGGCCTACAACAGTTAGGCATAAAACTTGGGTTGCAAAACATTCGAAGGCTAGCCGAATTGCTTGGTAATCCACAACAAAATCTGAAATTCATCCATGTAGCTGGCACAAACGGGAAAGGCTCAACTTGCGCAATGCTCGAAAGCATTTACCGCCACGCGGGGTATAAGGTCGGCCTCTATACCTCACCACATTTGGTAAGCTTCAGAGAACGCATTCAGGTAAATCGGACTCCTATCCCGAAAGATGACGTTTCAAGGTTAACAGGGTTAATCGCCAAAGTCATTCAAACTCACTTCACCCCGGACAACTCTCCTACCTTTTTCGAGGCCACCACTGCAATGGCGCTTTTATACTTCGCTGAACAAGGATGCGACTTAGTAATCTGGGAAACTGGGTTAGGTGGGCGGTTGGATGCTACCAACATTGTAAACCCATTAGCCTCGGTCATAACTACTATACACTACGATCACCAAAAATGGCTGGGCAACACACTAGCTGAAATTGCTCGTGAAAAAGCCGGGATAATTAAACCGGGGGTGCCTGTTATCACGTGCAAACAACCCCAGGAGGCAGAAACAGTTATAAGAAAAGTTGCGTCTAATGTTGGTGCGCCTTTTTTTCAAGCTGAAGATTCTCTTCTAAACGAACCTCCAATAAAAGATGCTAAGCTTGCACTCAAAGGCCCACATCAGAAGACCAATGCTGCACTAGCGCTCCTCACCGCAAAAGTATTAATGGGAAAAATCCCGGTTTCAATACAAGCATGCGTCCAAGGGCTTGAATCTGTTTACTGGCCTGGCCGGTTCCAGATCCTAAAACCCTCACAAAACCAAATCGTAGTCGTAGACGGAGCCCACAATCAGAGTAGTGTTGAACGACTCATGGAAACCTTAAATCTGGAATTCCCTGGCCAAAAACCGACTTTCATTATTGGTGTGGCGCGCGACAAGGACTGGGAGCAGATCCTTAGGCTCATAGGCCGCCGTGCTCAAACCGTGTATTGTGTACCCCTCCGAACTAGTCGAACTGCAGATCCACTCCAATTATCAAAACTCCTCCAAGAAGAATATCCTCAGTCGCATGTAGCAGTCGCAGGCTGCTTCCGTGAGGCTTTTCCCCAGTGCGCAAACTCCCCCCTTGTAGTTGTAACTGGCTCCCTGTATCTAGCTGGAGAAGCACTAGAGTTTTTCGGTGCACCTGGGTTACCTGAACCTGACCCACTCGATTTAAATACCTGGGCAAATAGATAAAAATGGTGCGCGGTGCAGGACTTGAACCTGCGACCCCTACCATGTCAAGGTAGTGCTCTTCCAGCTGAGCTAACCGCGCACCCTTTGAGATAAAAAGTGCAAAATTCTCGCACCTCAGGCAAGCAAGGAATTTTCGCAATTACTCGGCCCCTGATTTAAACCATGAATCAAACCCCACAGCTTGGCAGCTAATCTAGGACCCGATTGTAACCACCACATGACTAATTTGTTTTGACCACTCGGACTGTGACGCAGTAAAAATTTACGGGTGTACAACGCCATAGTCTCTCTAGGGATCTTGTTTGCATTATGGTGTACTACTTGCGTCGGGGCACAACCCGTACGCTTCAGAGTGGCTACCTATAATGTGCAAAACTACCTGTTAAAACCCACCGAAACACGGGATCCCAAACCAGAATCAGCAAGGGCAAAGGTCCAAGAGCTAATTATTAAGCTAGATGCAGATCTAATAGGGCTACAGGAAATTGGAGGTCGTGAAGCACTGGAAGAACTACAAACCTCACTCCGAGTAAAAGGATTAGATTATCCACATGCAGAAATAGTTCCTGGCTTCGATACAAACATCATGGTGGCGGTGTTAAGCAAGCTACCTTTTGTGGACCGGCGGCCGCATACAAATGACCTTTACCAGATCGACGGCAAACCGTACTTTGTTTCACGAGGGATTGCCCAAGTGACTGTTGAACCAAAAAAGGGGACTAAAATAACGATCTTTGTAGCGCATCTGAAATCGCGACGAGCTATTCCAAATGCAGACCAAGCTCGAATGCGCCTGGAAGAAGCGAAAATCCTTAGAAAAAAAGTTGACGATCTTCTGGCAGCCGATCCCCGGGCCATGGTTATCGTCATGGGTGATCTTAACGATACCAAAGACTCGCCCACATGGCGGGTAATCACAAGTACAGGGAGGGCTCGCTTATTGGATACTCGCCCAGCTGAGTTGTCGTGGGTTAGACAGCAAACTACTCTCACAAACACTTTGCGAACTGAAACTTGGACGCATTTCTATTCTGTCCAGGATGTTTACAGCCGTGTAGATTATATTCTGTGTAGTTATAACTTAGCCAAAATGCTCGTGCCCGACCAATGCTATGTCTTAGACGACCCGGATTGGGGACTAGCTTCTGATCACAGACCTGTGGTAGTCACCTTCATGCTTAATTAAAAAATTGGTGGAGTCGAGGGGACTCGAACCCCCTACCTTCTCGTTGCGAACGAGACGCTCTACCAGATGAGCTACGACCCCACCCTCAACACAACTTGAAATTACACCACCTTACTAGCCCTCTCAAGCAGGTTTTATAACCTTAACTCGAAATCGCTAATCCCCCTTCTTGAGCCGCTTCCCTCAACCATAGCCGCTCGATTACCACCTAACTACAAAGAATCAGCAACTCGAGGTTGAGCTGTGTAATTCCCTGGCGGATCGACCTGGTACCCTAACTCACGCATCTTCTGCAACTTATAAACAAGCGTGCGTCTGCTTATACCCAAGGCCCGGGCAGTCTCGGTGCGGTTGTAATTGAACTTACGTAAAGTAGCCAAAATAGTCTGACGCTCCAATTCTTCCAAGCTAGTAGCGCCCGTTGATTCAACAGACACAGCCTGCTGACACATTGACAAGGAAATTTTCGATGGCAAATGTTCCGGTAAAATCACATCACCACGACACAACAAAGCTGCCCGTTGCATAAGATTTTTTAGTTCCCGTACATTCCCAGGCCAGTGATATCGGCGCAAACATTCAACTGCAGTTGATGACAGCCGGGTACGCCCCCCAGTAAACTCATTTAAAAATGCCGTCGCCAAGGGAATGATATCTTCTGGCCTTTCACGAAGTGGCGGGATATTAAACTCTACTACATTCAACCTGTAGTAAAGATCCTCGCGGAACCGTCCGGCTTTGACCTCTTCCTCCAAGTTTCGATTAGTGGCCGCGATTATTCGAGCATCAGTACGAATGTCCTTGTTGGATCCGACTCTTTGAAAAACCCCATCCTGGGTTACGCGAAGTAGTTTTGCCTGCAGCTTGGGTGACATCTCGGCAATCTCGTCTAGAAATATTGTACCTCCTCGCGCTTCCTCAAACCGACCTATCCGTTGAGAAACCGCACCAGTAAACGCGCCCTTCTCATGACCAAACAACTCGCTCTCGAGTAATGCCTCGGGGATCGCTGCACAATTCACTTTTACAAGCGGACCTTGAGCACGTTTGCTCCAGGAATGGATTATTTGAGCTAATACTTCTTTCCCAGTCCCGCTCTCGCCCGTAATCAAGACAGGACAATCCGATTCTGCCACTAAAGCTGCGTCTCGTAACAAAATCTGCATTTGGGGACTTACTACTATTATCCCCGGAGGCAGTAGTTTACCTTCGACTGAATACTCTATCGGCTTGCGCCCCAAGCCCATCGCTTGCTGCACACAACTCAATAACTCGTCTAAATCGATAGGTTTTGTTAAGTAACTTAGCGCCCCATCCCGCATCGCTTCCACCGCGTCACGTACGTCCGCGTACGCAGTTACAAGTAAAACCGGCAAATTCCCAAATTCAGCCCGTACCCGGCGCAACGTTTGCAACCCGCTCATACCGGGCATTCGTACATCCGATATCATCATACCTATAGGTTCCCGCCGCAAAACTTCCAATGCTTTCTCCCCGCTTTCAGCGGTCACCGTGTCAAAACCCTGCCTTCGTAAAAACTCCACCAACAAATCCCTCTGCCTTGCATCGTCATCGACGATGAGGATCTTAACCTTCAACCCAAGCTGGGGATTCGTTGGATGCATTTCCATCTCATTATTACCTACATATAGCCAAAAGTCACCAACCAAAGAGCCCCAGATGTATGCCCCCTTAACTAAACCATGGATATTCAATATATTGACCCCACACCGATTATCGTTAAAAAACCGCGACAACACAGATACTTCGCAACCTGCTATTAAAAGGGTTTTGCTAAGTGGCATGGATTACTCTTGCTACGTGACTCGAGTAACCATACCAGTATACTATGACCACCTTACCATGGATAATTTGCATTCTGCTGGTTTTGGCATTGATAGCGTTACACTTTTTGCATCAAAGGCGATTCCACAAAACCACCGAGGGTCTTAAAAAAACCTTCCAGGAACAACTTTCCGCCTCTGAGGCTGCTATTGGTAGGATTAACCGCGAGCTCACCACCCAATTCCAAAATTTACTGGAAGGTATACCGGATGGTTTATTGGTTTTAGACAAAGACCAACGGCTGGAATTTGTCAACACACCCGCAATCAATCTCCTTCGATTACCTTCCAATCCAATAGGCCTAAGGTTATTGGAAGGAGTTCGTTGGCCGGAATTGATGACACTGATCGAAAACCTTACCCCCGATCAACGTGCAAACACAATGGAATTACCGTCCCCCTCTAGCTCTCAAGGCTGGTTCAAGGTATTTGCCGCTTTAATCAACCCCGAAGGACCCTTCCCAAAAAAGTATATTGTGGCGATTCGGGATATCACAGAAACACGCCTCACCGAACAACACCAACGAGAATTTGTAGCGAACATAAGCCACGAACTTCGCACCCCTGTTTCACACATAAAAGGCTGGGCAGAAACCTTACTAGGGAATTTGGGAAACATCCCCCGGGAAACAGAACAGCGTTTCTTAGAGTCAATTTTACGAAATGCAATTCGGTTGGAGCTGATTATAAATGATCTGCTTGTACTCTCAGCCCTCGAATCTAGCACCATTCCAATAAAGCGGGAATGCGTAGATCTACAGGCGCTCTTACACCAAGTAACAGATGAATTCCAAAAACGCGCCACAGAAAAAGGGATCACTATCACATGTTCACTGCCACGCGTGTGTATTTGGGGCGATCCATTAAGAATCGAACAAGTGCTATTCAACTTAATTGACAATGCAATTAAATACGGCCGACCTAACGGCCATATTCAAATTGGAGCTTCTGTAAAGGATGCCATAGCTGAAGTTTTTGTAGCTGATGACGGACCAGGGATTCCACCAGAAGCGTTAGAGCGAATCTTCGAAAAGTTTTACCGAGTCGATGTTTCGCGATCCCGGGCCACAGGCGGTACCGGCCTAGGATTGGCCATCGTCAAACAAATCATACAAGCACATGGGGGCAAGGTTTGGGCGGAAAGCATTCCAGGGAAAGGCACCACCTTTCGATTCACTTTACCTGCAGTTTCTAATTCAGAGTAACGAACTCCCACCCGAACAAGGCACTTGTAGTAACACCCAAAAAGCGTATTTTGTTGGTATGACCCCAGAAGGTCCATCAATCAAAGAACTCTCGGAACTGCCAATAATCATCGTGGATAACCAGGAAGCACTCGATAAGTTAACATCCTTGATCCAGAAGATACCTTCAATTCCGATAGACACTGAAGCTAATGTCTTGGATTCGTATCCGCCGCAATTGTGCCTACTCCAATTAGCCACCTCAGACGCAATTTATATCATTGATCCCTTAACCAATATTCGGCTTGAAGCGTTCATCACTGAACTAGTTCAACATGAGTTGATCGCACATTGCGCAGAATTAGACCTGGAACTTTTGTATCAGACTTTTCGTGTTTTACCAGAAAAAATATTCGACACATACCTTGCAGCACGTTTACTGGGCCATGCTGAGCTTAGTTTGGCTGCGCTATTGAAAAAATATTTCAATGTCCAGCTAAAGAAAAAGTTTCAAAAAGCTGACTGGCGGATCCGCCCCCTTTCCAGGGGAATGATCCAATATGCTGCAAACGATGTCCGATACCTAGGCCTTCTTGCTGAACAATTCCGCTCTAAGTTGCAAGAGTTAAAACGGATCGAATGGCTAAATGAGTGGTGCGAAGTCACAAAGCGAAATGTAATTAACGGCTTTAACTCCACCGAAGACCCCTGGAGAATAAAAGGCAGTAGCAGACTAGCTCCACTTTCGCTCGCAATCCTACGCGATCTATGGTATTGGCGGGAACGAACTGCCCGCAAACTGAACACGCCCCCTTTCCAAATTTTAAGAAATGAGCAGCTAATACAGCTTGCAATCGAAGCAACTAACGCTACTGCATACGATCGATTCATTCCCCCTCATCTCCCCCAAACATTAGCAGATGAACTTAAGAATGTCGCCGCTTACACTAAAGGCAGTGATCCGGCCACTTGGCCTTATCCACCTGAAAGAGGGCGATTAACACCTGAACAGCGCACCGCCCTGGAACGATTAATAAACCGCCGGAATCAACGTGCTAAGTTACTGGGTATCGACCCCACCATAATCGCAAGCAAAAACACTCTAATTAAATTGGTGGTAGATTGGGAAAAATACGCGCCAACCCTTATGAGTTGGCAGCGCGCTCTTTTGCAATAAAGCGCCCCATCAAACTACGTCGCACATCCCCGAGGCTATTATCTCTATCCCAGGCAATGGTTTTTAAGCACCAAATTTGTCTAGCATGCGTGCGTTGGCTTGCATCAACCGTATTAAGTACTTGGCTTCAAAAGTACCCAGGGACCCCAATCGCGCATTTGCCTCGGTAAACCTCGGGAGGTTGTCTGACCCACTGAAACGAGACTGTAACAGTACCGGGACCGGATGCCACGAATGACCCTTTACAGCACATGGGGTAGCATGGTCACCAGTAATAACCAAAACATCAGGCCGCCGTTTAAGCAAGATTGGTAACGCGGCATCAAATTCCTCAATCGCGCGAACCTTAGCCTCAAAATTCCCGTCCTCACCATACTTGTCCGTATATTTAAAGTGGATGAAAAAGAACTGATAGTTGTCGTATTCTTGGATGTAGCGTTCAAACTGTTCGCTGATGGTTTGAGGCCCTTCAATCTTCCGCATACCTACAAGTTGAGCGAGCCCTTTGTACATCGGATACACTGCCAAAGCAGCCGCTTTTATCCCGTACCTCTCTTCGAACTGCGGGATAGCCGGTTGATGCGCAATGCCCCGCATTAAGAACCCATTTGCCCGTGGATGATTCTTTATAACTGGCAAGGCAAGCTTATAAAACTCATTCACAATACGCGCCGTCTTTTGTTGCCCAGGTGACTTCGGATCAACTGGCTGAGCGTTTGCTATAGGAAGTCCCTCTCGATTCGGATCAGTAGAACTTACCGGTCCCTCCAATCCCGGACCACGGAAAACCACTACAAACCTGTGTTCCTTTCCGGCCTTGATTATGACTTCGACGTCTTCAATCTGCTTTACAGCTGCCGACAATTTCGCGCAAAGCTCCTCGCAAATCTCAGTAGGGATACGCCCCGCGCGACGATCGGTTATTATGCCCTTTGAATCTAGAGTGCAAAAGTTTGCCCGTGCTGCTACATCCCCAGCCTTAAGTTCAACACCTAACCCAAGCGCTTCAATAACACCTCGACCAACCTCATACTTAAGAGGATCATACCCGAATAATCCTAAATGACCTGGCCCACTGCCCGGTGTAATACCCAGGGCTACTGGGATGTGCTGACCCATCACACAGCCTTCCTTTACAAGAGCGTCTAAGTTTGGAGTTCTAGCAGCCTCCAAAGGCGTTTTAAATCCCGTTTGGGCGGTGGCTATATCTCCCACTCCATCCAAAACAACTAACACCAACCGGGCTTCTGTCTTCACCACCAAATCCTTGTAAAGTTTGTCAAGGTCCATGCGCATATGCGTAAATCAATGTCTGGCCTTAGTCAATTTTTTTGTCCACCGAAGTCAAACACAGCACAACTTATTCACCTTTTCCTGCATATTTCAATAAATGCGATTACAGGAAAAAACCCAGAGCTCAGGTTTTGGTATATTAGCCGCTTACACTGAAAAGGGCGCGCATCACACATGCCGCTTACCAATGGCAACCTAAGCTAAGGCGTACCTACAAAGCGGAATCTAGCCGCCGGACCTATAATACCCCCCAAGCCTTTCCCACTCATTTTTTAGACAAAAACCAGAAAACCAGGGTCAAGATAGCACTGAGAAGCAAACAGGTTGTCAACGGGAAATAAAACGTGAAGTTCCCCTTGGAATACGAAATGTCCCCGGGTAATCGGCCAAACCAAGAGAGCCGGCTACCACCAATCCAAAATACCAAACCTATGAGAGTTATTATCAACCCTAACACGAAAATCCACCGACCAAATTCGTGCATACCAGTACTTAATTTTAACGAGGAAAACCCGCAACGCAAACTCACTACAATTCAATTTCTGCTCGCCCCGAATAATTCCTAAGTAAAACCATTCTAATTCACTCCCAACGTCATCACCCACCCAAATCTACCTGACTCCTTCGAATGGCAAAACCCACAAGACCGTCCCAAAACTAAACCGCCCGCCCACCTTGATCCCCTTCTTAGCAGGCATTTGGATCCTTTATGTACTCGTTTTGTCACTCTGAATGGACCTAGTGGTTATCCACCCCTTCCCTTCTGCACAAATTCACCCCAGCCCCTTAATAGAATTTGCTTTCCCCTGTAACGGGGGGTAGTCCCTGGGTTTACATATACTCTCAAACTTTACACCATCCCCCCATATAATCCCCGTGTGAGCACGTGCATCACAACTAAGCCCCAGCAACAATCCACTAGTGAACAATAAGCTAAATTCCATAGGCTTAGCCACATACCGCCACGCCACACCTCCACCCGCACGGTTACCTTATCGGAGCCCTACCCTCCCCACATATGAGAACTTCAATTACGCTGATGTCTGAGTTTCCACTTCTGACGTCAGCTGGGATGGACCGCCACCTGGGATTTCCAACACTTTAGTGGATTTAAGGGTCTGCTCGATAAGTTGCTCGTAATCAGGGAACTGTTCTACTTCCAGCTTGCTAATCTTTCCGTGATCAGACCTCGTTTTTGGATGGCGGTCTACCAAGGCACAACAGTCTTTGTATGGCTGAATTGATATTTCGTAAGTACCAATTTTCTGAGCAAGAGCTATAATTTCTGATTTATCGAACCCAAGCAACGGCCTAAATACGGGAATTTGCACAGCTAAAGTAGTGGTGACCAGATTGGGCAACGTTTGTGAAGCAACTTGCGCTAGGCTATCGCCTGTGACAATTGCCTGTGCTGCTGTTTGAGCAGCGATTCGCTCGGCTACCCGCAACATAAACCGCCTAAATAGCACCAATCCGTATGACGTAGTACTCCTCAAAAGCGCCAAGTCAAAATACGTATAAGGAGCTACGTACAACCTTACGTGACCCAACCACTCCGCCAACTTACAAGCGAGAGTGTAAACCTTTGAGGCGCGAATGGACTCCGGAGTTTCTTCCTCGATAGCAAAGTGGACCAAATCTACTGTACATCCGCGTTTCCCCATTAACCAAATCGCAACGGGAGAATCAATCCCACCCGAAAGTAAACCTATTACATGGCCAGTAATGCCAACGGGTAACCCTCCTGGCCCCTCAATCCGCTCTGTGTATATGAAAACTTCCCGTTCACGAAAATCCACCTCTAGTGTGACCTGTGGATTGGTTAGGTTGACGCGCTTCCACTGGGTATTCCTGAGGATTACGGCTCCAAGTTCTCGTTCCATTTCACTGGACTGAAACGGCAGGCGTTTGTCACCACGCCGAACCCTAACTGCAAATCCCCCTTCAGGTATTGGTAGTGGTAATATCACTGACACCAACGCAGTGTGCAGGCTTTCAAACTCAGAAGCGTCAACGAACCCCGAATGTTTTAACTCAAAAGCAGGTGCGAACCACACTATCCCAAAAACTTTCTTCAAAACCTCAACATACGAGGTGAGGTTAGTGTCTTGCTGATCCTCCCTCTCAGGCAATAGAATTTTTAGCAACCCAGGTAAAGTCTTGACCGTGCCCGTGAGTCCCCTTTGCGCAAATGCCTTCCGAATATTATCACGAAGCTGATTTACAAACTCAGCCCTGTTTTGACCCTTTAAACCGATCTCACCGTAATGAACAACTATGACGCGTTTAAGTTCCATACAAAACTGCTTAAGCACCGATTCTACGGACATTCGCCTGGTTTTCCCTTATTCCATCCAACACAAACCTTTTTTTACCTACTCCGAGTCCAAAAAAATACCCAGAATAACCAACCAACCTTTGCTTTCCCAGAATTGCCCCGAATTTAACTACTTCTAATTCCGCTGCAACGCTTGAATTCTCCCTTGCCCATGTTCGGGGAGATGTAGAACCAACTAGTATGCTTACTGTTGGAAAACCACCCGATAAAAAGCGCCAAGGGAGGGTGGGTTTGTATCGATAAAACTGGTGGTATATCCTTCAGATACGATGTCATTGCCTATTGTCACCCACTCCGGACTTACCAGGGACGAGGTTCTTTGAACAGCAAATCTTTGTGTGACAAGTGAACTCCGATGCGGTGGAGTTGAGTTCCAAGTAATTTTCAATTGACCTGGGGTGCCTGGAACTAGCTCGGCTTTCACAATTCGAAGTGAATCCACCAGAGCATAGCTAATTCCATCGTACCAGGTTCTAGCCGATCCACCCACTAGCGTGCTGGCAGTGCCGGTTTGGACGGGATAGTCATCGATAAACACTTCTACAGGACCGGGTTCGCTGAGGGTCACCCGCCCAACATACGCTAGATATAGGAAATTAGTGAGGTTATTAGTAAAAACCAAAGGCGCCGTGTAATCTTCAGGTCTAGCAATTTGGCAGGAACCTTGTCTGTAAATCTGCATTTGATTGGTAGAAAAACCAACCTTTATCCTCCAATCTGCATTACTTCCAAATGTCCCCCAGAAATTCACCCAAATATCATAAATACCAGCACTGGGTAAAAAGACCAATGTCTTGATAAGCGGAGCGTCTTCAGCAACAAAATCCGCGGAGGCTAGGATTGTGTTGCCATTGCCGCCTGTTCGCAAATGCCACTGTGAAGGTTGATCACCAAGCCATAATTGTTCGCCAGTAGCAGCAAGGAATGTATTGTTGGTAGAAGCGTCGACATAGATCAAAGGCGTTATTATCTCGGTAACGTTTTCAATCAAACCTACAATCGCGGTATCGTAAAGATGCGCGGAGAAATACTTGCCACGCCACCACAAAAGTGCTCGGTGGAAGGGATCCCACGCGGGCATAATTGGCCGGACGTTATCACACACCGAATTATAAGTGACGGGCGTCCATGTAAAGGTTAGCCCACCATTGGTTGTGACTCCTTTCCAAATCTCCCGGAACTGAAATGCTGGGGGATTTGTATCTGTTTGATCTGGTTTGACCTTTCGCGGGTCGTACCTTGTGGAAATATAGATCACATTTGGATCGTGGGGGTCAACACATCCCAAACCCACGTAATCAGCCTCGTCACTATAAAGTTTGTACCCTGCCTGACACAGGTAAGTAGCGCGCCAACTTGTACCATCATACCGGCAATAAAAGAAGGAGTGATTAGGATCGACAGTGTCTGGATATCCTCCAGAGGCAAACTGATTTATACGGGCATGAATGATGCCAACTATGGTTCCATCTGGATACCATTGCACGTCCGAGTTCCAGCAGCGGTAGTTTGTCATCCCAGGTGGCATCACGGTACCATTGGAAAAAACCAGTTGAAAGTCCGAGGCTATTGGACAGATCTGATCAAATATATTGGTATCTACCACGGTGCCATCCGTTCGAAAACTCATCCCGTTGCTTATGTACCCATGATAGATACTTGTTTGAACATCTCGCGGATGGGCTTCAGTGCAAATGAAATCGATGCGGTCAATTCCATTACAAGAGTACTTGAAATAACCGCTGTTATAACCTACCCCTGCGGTCCCAGTTACTATTTGACCGCCAAATGTCCAAGTATCACCAAAATTGGTCGAAATCATGAAATGTGGACTACGGTAATCGTCGCATCGCGCAAAGTTATACAGTCGATTCTCGGCAGCTAAGAAGTATGGATTTGAGTAAGTAACCGTATTCACACAACCACCTGGTATGTTCGCATTCCAGTCAAAACCTTGCTCAGGCAGCCAACTAAACCCATCATAAATACGGTAATAACTGAACATGTCGTTGTTATGCCCCGCGTAAATCGCTATGTATTTGCCGTCTGGGCGTACAAAAAATGCGGGTGCATTATGATCGTCGCAGCCAAATCGGGTACTTAGCACACTTCGGTTGCAAACCCGTGTGTGCAAGTCGCAAATCACTGCCTCAATGGCACCATTGCGCGGAGATCCACCCGTACCGGCACCACTGGCAACAGACCCAGTTACCAGTTTATTGCCGCCGACATCAATCACAGCACGTTCATCTTGGTACCAGCACCAACCTCCATTGTCGTTAAATAGGATTAAATTCCCTGTTACGTAATTGCCTGGTTCGGGTTCGGGAGGGGGCACCGGCGGTGTCCCATCATGTCCAGCCTCCAAATCCGCCACGGTAAAAATATATCCAGCAGTGCCAAAGGCCAAAGCGTCAATATTAAAACCGTCTTCACGCGTGCCCACTTGGAATATTTGGATAAGCTGGGCAGCTGGGACTTCGAAAAAGATAGGCAGTGACCGACCATGACCAGCGTTTGTAAACCGCGATAAATTTACCCATTTCCACACCCCCCAGCCGGCGGCTCCGTTTCCATCCACAACATTTGCATTGTTTGTGTACCCGGCAATGGCCAAGTTGTTCATCAAAATCCAATCCGCAGTATTAGTCGGTGACTTGGCCCCAAATCCATTCGCCACCAAAAAACTATCGTCATTCCATGAATTAGACCCCACATACACTCGGGCATAAAGTTCGTACACCCCAGGTTCGGGAAATTGGATTTGGTACGTCACCACCCGGTTTGATGTTCCCGGTACATAGGAAGTATTGTTATCAAGAGGGTAAATAAAAGTAATACCCCCAGCCATTCCGACAGCAACCCTGCTCCCTAACGTCCCTGACTCAGCCTCAATCTTAACCAATGCCCCAGCTGCTTTAATTACCAAGCACAAAGTACACGCAAGTATCCACGTTGGCTTTATAGGATAACTAATTAGCACGTTTAACCTACACATTTTTTCAGAGAATCACCAGTCATCGGTACGGAAAGGCACAGCCGGTAATCCGGCTTTGTTGTATAAATTGGCCTCTGGATTGGCCTGCCATGCATACCTAACTGCAACGGGTTCAGGCACCGCAGAACACCAAACCAACACAGTTTCACCCTCGACTTTTGCCTCAGCGCGATGCCATTTTTTGTCAGCCCCGGCAATCCAGAATTCAGCTGGTTTATCACTTCCACGCACTACCAATCCACCGGCGGTGTTGTGAAACCGAATCCGGATAGCACCATTAGTACGCTCACTAGATGCGTAGAGTGGCCCCGAGGCTACAACCGGTAATTTATAATACCCGGCAAGTGCCCATAAAGCCAATCGTTCACCTACCTCTTTTTTGTCACGGGGATGGATATCGTTGGCATCGCCAACATCAATCGCGACTGCGAGGCCACAATTTGTAACTGAGTACGCAACTTGAGCCTGCGCCTCCCGTAACTCCGCCCATGCATCACTGCCTGGGTTGTCCCGACGAGGTAAGAACGCAGCCAAGCTCACCATGTAGAATGGCAACTGGTCACCATTGAATGTCCTCCGCCAATCGTAAATCAAGGCCTCCATTAATTTCCGGTACTGCTTTGCCCGTCCCACATTAGCCTCCCCTTGATACCAAATAAAGCCTGCCACACTCAATCCCCTCAAAGGCGCAATCATTCCATTATACAGGACCGTAGGTATGACGGGCCAATTCTCGTATGAGTATGGCAATGGGTGTGGCGGCCGCGCATCAACTACCACTTTAGCCTTCCATTCCCCAGCGAGGGAAATCTCTGTACCATCCCCCAAGACAAGTTTCAAACTGCTCGAATCGGACTTAAACCCGCCATCGGGACGGGTTTTCAGCACACGAACGACTATGAGATTAGTCCCGGGTTTCAAGATTGAAGGCCCTATCATATATCGGCGAGGATTCTCTACCCAAGCGCTAGCGCCAACCCATTCACCATTTACCCATGTGGTATCCATCCGTTCAATGACGCCTAACATGATCACCGCTGGCTTGTCAGGCAACCGCTCAGGCAATACCACCTTCTTCCGGAAGTAACACAACGCAGGTGCATCAGAAACACCCAGCGCAGAAAACGCGTTTGTTATATTTACACTCTTCCAATCACTGTCGTCGAAGTCTAAAAGGTGCCACGCTGGATGGTGCTGGCCAATGTCGTACTCGTCATACCAATGCATAACATAATTTCCATACTCCGGCACTTGCTTGGATCGAAGCCGCACTAGCTCTTGTAGTGCAGTCTCAAATTCCTTGGTTTCCCGGACAGCCTCCTCACTCATCCATGTCTCAACCGGCGTCCCACCCACGGCCACTTGAATAAGCCCTATCGGCACATTAGTCGCGGTAAGAATCTTCCGTGCAAAAAAGTATGCAACTGCAGATAATCCTCCTTCCTCAACTACCGAGGCCGGACTGCATACCCGCCAACTCCCTAGCACAATCGATCTTGGTTTATATGCCGGCTGATTACGTACCTTGAAAAAACGAATCCCCGGATAGTTAGCATTCTTGACCTCTTCCTCCCCATTTCTAGCTAGCCGCAGCGGAAATTCCATATTTGATTGCCCCCCACACACCCATACGTCCCCAACAACTACATTTGTGAACGTGAAAGCGTTCGTCCCCCCTATTATGACCCTCACATTAAAAGGCTCTGCTACATCGGGCGGTCGAAACCTCACCTTCCATAGCCCATTTGTGTCAGCAACACTGCCATAAGCATGCCCGAGTAAAACAACCTCCACCGTGGTTCCCGGGGTTACCCAACCCCAAATGGTGTTTGTAATACCCCTTTGAATGACCATGTTATTCCCAAAGATCGGAGCAATTAAAGGCAATTGTTCGGAAGCCGAACTGTTTAAGACAAAAGCTAGCAAAACCGCCGTCCACCACAACATTCTGCGCATGGTCCCATTATGCACGGGGTGAGTTCTTTTCGTAAAGTGCTTTTTAGCAAGCTAATGGCTCATCTGCTTCTCAAGGCTACCCAATACTAATCAGAGTACCTCTTACCGGAACAAGATTTCGTCTTTCCGACGCGAAAATTAATTGGCAGCACCCCGGGGGCATCCCCCCACAAATCCGAAAGTACATGCGAGTCTACGGTTAATACCATTTAATCCATCGCATTTGAAGTTTCAAAAGCAGTGCAAAATTTCCGCGAGTTGTATCCGAATCGAGTCTCACAATGACACCGAATAGCATCCCACTTCATATGTTTTTCGTGCATCTCTCGTACTGGTTCAGGGAAATTAGTTTGAAGCCAAAGAATCCCTCAAAATTCTCACCAAGATCAGAATAGTTGTGGGGCGCCAAAGTGCTTTGCCAGTACCATTGCCACCGTTCCTACCAACCGCGGTTGGGTATCTGGATCCGTGGGTATAATTTTCGGTTTGGCTCCTGTACGAACGCGAGTTTCAATGGTCTTGGTAACTATCGGATCCACAAGAGACCAGACCCTTGTAATAGGGCCTACAATAAGGATTACCTCGGGATCAAAACCCACAACCAACATGGAAAGACCTAACCCCAAATAGTATGCCTGTTTCTGGACTGCTTCGACAGCACGCGCATCGTTCTGGAGCGCCAACTTGATTATGTCATCGTACGTGATCGTAGACAGTGGTTTACTGGGTAGGTGTTGGGCTTTTGACTGGGCATAAAAACGCAAACAAGCTGTGTTAGAAGCCAGCGTCTCCCAACAACCATTATTTCCACAATTACATAGAGGCCCATTCGGATCCATCGTAAAATGGCCAAATTCACCGGCTAATCCACGTGCGCCTTTCACAAGCTGCGCATTCAACACCATGCCAACGCCTATCCCTTCAGAAACCGTTACTGCAAGAATGTTTTTTACCTGCTCTTTACGCTCGTTCGACCATAATTCCGCAAGTGCGCAAGCATTGGCAGCGTTGTCTATTTCCACAGGCAAACCAGTTGTCTTCTCTAAAGGCGTACGAATGTCCACTCCCATCCAACTAAGATTAGGAGCAAACACCAGCTTTTTAGTGGTCAAATCGATCCGGCCAGGCACTGAAACTCCAATACCTTCGTAAGTAATCTCAGAATGCGCCCGCACTATTTCAACCACCCTATTCGCCAAAAAATCCAAAAATTGCTGCGGTTCTTTACCAGTGGGAATCGATTCTGTTAAAATAAAATGCAGGTCCAATGTCGATACCACGATGTTTGTGCGTGTAGGTTGGATGTTAATGCCTATCACACCTGCGCGTTCACCATTGAGATACAGCATGGTTGGTTTTCTACCCCGGGGCACATCGCCCAGCGCCCCCTCAATCACCCACTTCTCTTGGATTAATTCGTCCACAATAGAGGACACTGTGCTCCGCTGCAAACCAGATCGCCGAGCCAATTCCGCCCTGGAGACCGGTTGGCAAGTCCGAATCAGATTCAAAATAATCCGACGGTTAATCTCGCGGGCAGTCCCACTGTCCGCCACCTTAAACGATGAGAGATCTATCTTTTTCACGGCCGAGAAGTTAAATGCGAGCTACACGTTCTCACTGCATTCAGATCCACCTTCCTCCTAATACCAAAACCACGGGTAAAAACAAGCGCTTTATTACTAAGCGCAGATAAGACAAACAATTCGTCCAAACCTTAGCTTCACAATCCAGCACCTCCCCCCATCCTGCACAGAAATATAGCTTCCTAGAAACCCACAGTATTGCCCCGGCACCCCATACAATTTAAAAGACACCCACACCCACCTACTTTAAAGCTATCCAATTAGAGATATCGTTCATAAATTCCCATTGGAACCTAAAAAAACCTACATCTCCTTGTATAGAAAACCAACTCCGACATCACTAAGATATTCCAAACCACTGGTTTATTTTGGGTCTAATGCCTAATAAGAAAGTGCTTACAGTAACCCATTTCCTGTTGGTACATCTAATTTGCTCCCCTCTTCATACCGCCTCTTGCATTTCTAATTCGGGCACGGGGTGTACTATCTTGGTGCACACATACAACGTCATCTTAACAACTATGGTAGCCATCTGTTATGCGCGTCCTTAACTGGGAGCGTACCCCTCTTGCTTTTCCCAAAATTAAACCTAATAAAAAGTTCTTTACACCTCCAAATCACGTTCAAAAAGGTTAATTGCAAAGGCCGACTGCAACACTCTAGGTACCATATCTCCCAGTAAAAGCAGTATAACTGAGGTAAAATAGATGTTGACAAAATACTAATTTGTTGCCACTATAAACATGTGTTTAAGAGGGTCGTTTTGAGGTGTGCCTAAAAGATGAAAGAAAGGAGGAAACGTATGAAAAAATTACTAACAACAGCTGCAGTAGCTGCCAGCCTGACAGGGGTGATTTTAGCCCAAACTCCACCATATATTTGGTATGTGGATGTGTCACCCCAAACCGCGGAATTATATAACGGCGATCCTTTGATAGAGGGCACACACTACTTTAATGGCCAAACTTTGGCCCCAAATGATGGAGTGTGGGATGTCCGGACGACATATGGAAACGGTGGTACGATTTGGCAAAATGCTGCTTCTGCCCAGATTGATACCAACGCGCCTATTTTGCGAGTGCCGTTATCATTACAAGCTCCCGGGGATTACACGATTTACGCATATTTTTGGTCCGATGGAAGTGGATGGCGAGTGCGAACAGGGCTAAGTTTGGACTCGCTGACGCTTTATATCCATCAATCTGGCTTGCAGGAGGGCTTAATTCAATTGGGTTCAAATGGCCCAGGGGGGGAGCACGACCATCCTAATTTGGGTTCCCCCGAATACCTGACCGAAATAAACGGGGTTCCGATTTACAATACCCCCTCAAACGAGGGTCTCATGGTTGGAGAAGGCAACAGACGATTGCTACAAGCCACGCTTGGAACCCTAAATATAACACAACCTACTATTGTATATGTGTACCTAGGTCCTGATCCCAACCAACAGGATTCAAACCAACGGACATGGCTCGATGGCGTAGGATATATGTACGTCCCTGAACCTTCTACCTGGGCGATTTTGAGTCTGGCAGGGTTGACAGGTATTGGGTTGCTGCGGCGGAATCGGCGGTAGGGCGAGTCCAACTACCTCCCGTGTAAATCGGTAGGTGGCGTTCCCCCTCTCACTCCCTCCCAAACGGTGAGAGGGGGAATTTTTTGGTCGTTTTTATGCCGCTCGAAAACCTTAACTTCTTAACAGCCCGCCGATTGCAAATGCCTCGTACTTAGAACCTAAAGTTCGAATCCGACGTCCTCTTCAAAAAGTGCCATATTCAATCCTGTATAATTTCCAAGACGTATTTTCTTCTTTTCCAAACGCATTCGAGACACGGGAAGTTGCAAAGGTAACCAAATGTACATAACTCTGCCTACTTTATTTCCGGGGACGAAAAGTAAAATCAAATGCCACTTCTAGACCCCTTAAGTAAAAAGTGTGGCACGCATTTCAATTTCGCTTTAAACTCTAATCTTTACTCTGGATTTCTTTCAACATGCGGGTGAGTTGTTCGATCTCCTGGACGTCATGATTCCGTTGGATTTGGGCAATTTCTAGCAGCTCCGCTACTTCCTCCATTTCCTCCAATACTCGTTTCAAATTGCGAATAATACCTTGCACCTCTGCAAGCGCTTCCCGGATAGCAGGCCTTTCTTCTTGCATTGCGACTTCTGACTCGGTTGACGTATTTACAGGGGCGTTTTCTGGCACTACCTCAGGGTTTAATTGAGGATGGACATTAGGATGCTCCTCTGCCGCAATTTGTGACGCTCCTCTTTCGCGCGAATGACGTCCCGGGGATCGTCGGTACGTCCCTTTACGCGGCTGTTTTCGGTGCTTTCGTGAAACCATCTGCAATTGTCAAATACCTAATCCTATGCAAAAAAACAAATCTAATCGGCCACATTTTATTCTGAAGTTCCCCCCCTTATTGCTTGCCAAGGCAATACACTGTTGCTTTGTGTCGCGCAGAAGAGCGACTCTAAAAAGCGTTTTCATCGAGTCCAGAGCATTCCCCCACAGCCAGCCCTCTATAACCACACCGTGCTCATTACCTTTCCCCGAGTTAATATCATCGCGTCTCCCAACCCACCTACGTAGTAAGTGAGTATAGCTCTAGATCGATTAAACCAACACCCGCGTATCATATTGTTAGAACAGCGGCACCACTTTTAAATCATGCATTTCTGCTCTACACCGGAACCATGTGATTAGCCTTCTACACATATAGGTACAATTGAAAAGGAGAATGTAGAGAGATAAAAGACGTGCATTTTATCCCCATCCTCAATCGTCAACGTGCCGTTCCCAAGCAGTTTTTATAAATCGAAACATACCCTCAACATCCGGATTACGTTCAGGATCCGTCCTTTCAAGAAACGACCGGGCAAATCGGCGCATAAAGCTAGTGCAGAAACTCTGTTTCCTTTGGTCTCCCGGGCTATGTCACAAGCCAAGGATTGCCATTCAAATTTATAGGGGCTCTTCTCAACTCCACTTGCTACGGCCGAAAAACCAACCGGAAAAATACGCACTTATTGGTAGATGGTGGGAGAAACGAAAACTCATTTGTCACTGTACTTTCTGGAATATCGATCCAATTTGTACCGAGCCCTGACTCAAGTGTACATACCTGCATCTGAAGAAGCCAGCCCATATTCTGTCTTGGCCACCGGAGCCGTAATCTATTGTCAATCAAATCAACCCCTAAATTCGGCAAGGAAGGGGGGTTAGCAAGCACAACCCGGATTCTACCATTTGAATACAAAGCGTTTGTATCCCATGTATAATTGAGGGGCAACTGAGGCAAATCCACTCTCTCAAATGTCCCAATGATCGTCGGCGCCTTCAACAGGGTAAACTCCAACCCGGGCTCGAATGATCCTCCGAAGCTATTAATAACAAGCCGCCCACCCACAAGCATTACACTCTCACACTCAATCACGTCATTTGTTCTGCCTACAGGATCAATTTCCAACTCTACTATTCCTTCTAATTGAACGCACCCCTTTACTTTTAAAATTCCGATTCCTGGGCCTGGGGAAATTGTCCCGCTTGGTCCTACCTTGACAGGTCCAGCGATGACTCCCGAGCCACCAAAGGTACCCCCTAGGATTTCCACTTGATTAGTACTATCGATTTGACCCATTAGGGTTAAGGTGCCGGCACTGACCTTAGTGGGACCGTTGTATGAATGTCGGCCATTCAACCAAAGCCGTCCAGGTCCATCTTTCACCAAACCTATTATGGCTGAATTAACCGGTTCCCTTATAGGCCCTGTGATAACGAAATCTCCAGCCCCTGAGAAAAGGAAATTGCGGGAGGCCGTCGAAGTGCCAACATATCGGATACCACCTGCCAACTCAAGCTGACCACCGTCAGATTGGAAGACTGTCCACTGTCCACCAACCTCGATTTTTATCTCGCCTTTAACCGTATTTGTTCCCGATAAATTTTGTAACGCAGGGGCCGTGTGGTTTCGACAACTAACAACTAACTCACAAGGGATTACAATCCTGCCGGCGCTCCCGTCCAACTGCAATCCCGATCTTCCCGAATTGTTATTTCTCAACCAGACAGATAGCGGTCTTCCACTCAGCGCGCAGGGATGTGCCAAACAAACTACGCCGTCGTCAGCTACGGCTGAACCAGAATCAAGATACACAAAAGCTTCGACCCAATTGCTGGCACAAAACCTGAGGGTTCCCGGCCCCACCTTTTTAAATCCTATTGGGGCTACGAGAGGCACGGCCAAATCTACCTGATTTGTCACCGAAATTATCGGGGGAACACCACGCGCCGGATCCAAAACCATTGCTGCCTCTTTTACGTTTCCACAGAGAACCCAGCGCTGGGCGCCTATCCGGTCTGCAAACCGCATCTCACCAATTACAATCTGGTTAGTCACCTCGACGGTTCTATCGTCTGTAATGTCAATAGCCGAAAAATCAGCTAAATAGCCCGCTCCTTTCGCAACGGTATTTGATAGCCAATTAACTGGATCAGACCAAAATCCATCTGCGTCGACCTTCCACACACCGTTTGCATCACCAGGAGTGGTCCCATAAAACTCAATTTCAGCCACATTGCAATACCCATTAGTAGGTCCTAAATACCTCACATAGCGTACAGGTAAATCCACATTCACCTCCACAGAATTGAACCTCTGTTCGAAAGGCGTCTCTGTAATCACATATAAATCCAAGGCGTCGGTAAAGTCCGGTTGATTTGCACCCTGGAACCTCCCACCAACCATTCTGTTAGCGTAATCTACTCGAGGAGCGAACAAGATTCGTTTGATTACCCTTGGTGACCCCAAGTCTAGACCAACCCATCCACCTGAAGCAACTGGTGCATCGAAAAACGTGCGCAGATTTCCATCAAACACTTTTTCCTTGGTATTGCCAGACCCTCCATAGGCTCCAGGCGTACCAACTATACTCCCTGCTAAGTTTACAGCCGAATGCCAGATATCGATTCGATCAATAGCAATTGCGAATCCACTACTGGCACTGTTCTTGGTTCCCGTTGGACGAACTCGCACCTCATGAATTCCTGCCCGTAACCCTGAAATACTCCATATAAGAGCCATGTCACGCCTAGAACTCGCATAATAGTCTACGAGTACCTCTGGACCGTGATCGACCGAGATGGCTGCTACTCCGTGATTAGTGGAAAGTGCACCATAAAGGTCCAATCTAGTTCCCGCAAACGTTACTTCTAAATACGCGTTTGTATCACTACTCCAATGGTTATCTCCGAAGAAAGCGCCATTCTGCTTGGCGTAACCCCACCTACCCTCATACCTTAACACTGGAAACGTGCAATTGGTGTCACTGTCGTTCAGAACAACCGCAGGTGGATTAAACCTGCGAAACCAATCAACATAAAAATAGTTTGGGAGAGGTGTAGAGCTATCGGCGTCCCAGCGCATCCCACTATTCAGTATCACGTACATAGGCACTGAGGGCACTACGTTAGTGAACACGGTCTTTTTTATTACACCATCCTTTCGCCAAATAAGGTAACCAGGACCCCATTCAAGCCCCCAGGTATGCCAGCTGTCCACGCCCTCCCCATAAAAGTTCGAACTGTCCCAAATCGGGTTCGACGCCGTGCCAACACACAATCCCATGTGCATGCGATCTTGCGAACCAAAGTATTCTGCAATGTCAATCTCTGGAGGCCATCCTTGTGGCAGCATCCAAAATGCAGGCCAAACCCCCTTGCCGCGTGGATACCTGGCCCTTATCTCGACGTATCCATAGGTAAAATTTAATTTGCCATTACTATGCACAAATCCCTCGCTGTATGGGTAGCCACCAAACTCATTCCCAGACGCCTTCCGGCACCGTAAAACCAACATCCCATTCGTAACGTAGGAATCTTCAGACATTATATAACTCGCATATTCATCGTTGTGATATTTGCCACCCCAAGGCAAACTTCCGTAACTCCATTTTGATGTATCTATCTTTGTGCCGTCAAACTCATCCACCCAAGAAGCCTCCCATGCAGCTGAAGGTGGGGTTGCAAAACACCTACCAATTAACACCCACCAAATAACAAATACTAAAAACACTTTGACGCCGACTCTCATTACAACTTACGCAATTTCGTTTTTAAACACCCTACATGTTCTCCGAGGACATACCTTTTCGCTCAAGTAAGCATTACCAGGTTGCGGTAGCTGGAATTTACTAACAGGGCTACCCGTCGAAACCCAATCTACTTCTACCATTGACTCACCAAACCATCAATCATCCAAACGGTTGAAGCCATAACACATTGCATATCCATCCCTACGCACATCACCTGCAATCAAGAACGGTTTGTAATAGGTCACGAATGACAACATATTCACCTGTGTGCAATCCCTTTACTAATTGTCGCCAATTATTAGCTACAATTTCCTTCTATTTTTAATGCCCGTTCACCTGGTGCCGTAATTACAAGGAGGTCCCATACTTGGGCAGGGCGTGAATACCTTTCATATTAGACACGACTTGCCTGTGTCACAGGGAAACCTTGCAGTGCAGAGCATTCTTGCAAGACAGCGCAGGTAGTGTAGCCTAATAAGGGCTGCTCGCAAAACTATGGCTGGCGAATCTACAACCGTGCAAAAAAGCGCAATCCGACGGACACATAAATGGTACAAACTCGTAATTGTGCTCATAGTCGCCTTGATGGGAACTGGATTGGCAGTTTACCACATCGTGACTAGTGCTTGGTTCTTCAAAAGCGTCATTCTGCCGCGTGTTTCGCGAGGTGTGGGCGCCGAAATTACTGTCAAAGAGGCCAAAATTCATCCCTTTTCCCAAATTGTATTGGAAGGTCTGCTTGTCAAACCAGCTGGCTTTGAACCCGTTTTTCAACTATCCACAGTAAAGGCGCGCTACTCCCTAATGAGACTGCTTCGGGGCGAACTAGCCATAGATAGCCTAGTAATAGACTCCCCCGAGATAACAATAGTACGCCAAGGAGATGGTCGGTCAAACATCGACCCAATACTAAACACTTTGAGTGGAAAACCCAAAGTTGCCACCCCCAGAAAACCAGTTCCCCCAGCTCCTATGAAAATCGATATTGGTCGCGTTACCATCTCCGGTGGTCGGATTACATTCATCAACAAATCCGGGAAGGGAAGCACTTTCAAACTAATCTTGGAGGAACTTCAAGGTGATTGCGTTAACCTTAAAAATGCCTCTACAGGAACACTCTCATTGAAAACCATGATTCGTGGGTCTGAAGAAACCTCCAACGGGGAAATAGTAAACTCCTTCGTTGGATCGATAACCAATAGTATTCGGATGCGCATTTCAACTGATGGTCAAATCGAAAACGCCTCAGTAAACAATAAATACGAAGTCAAATCAGCCACAGGCGAATTAGCACATTTACTCGGCGTGGGGCTTACCATGGTGGGTGAGATTACAACTCAAAATATACAAAATTTAACCATTGACTTTGCACAACACTCGACACCGCTAGGGAAAATCCTGGTTTATGGACCGTTTAACCTTAAAGACGGAACTGGGCAGATCACACTATGTTTGGTCGGTATATCTGCACCGGCCTTAGAATTATTCGCAGCCCCGTTTGGATACAAGTTTGGCGACACAATAATTAACGCGTCTAATTACATTACCTTCGCCAATTACAGTCAATCCATTGCAACTGAAGGGTACGTCAATGTTTCAAAATTCTCAATCTCTCGCAGAGACCTTTCTATCCCGCCGATGGATTTTCATGCGAACTTCCGCATATCATACAATGGGACCACCGGTGAACTTGCCATAGAGAAGTTCGAAATAGATGGCTACACTAACTCTAAACCATTACTCCAAAGCCGCCTTACAGCCCCAATAAAAATCAGCCGGCAGACTTCACTCATACCAACTTACTCCAGCCACTTTTTGACGAAAGTTACCGATCTAGATTTAGGCGCATGGAAAACTCCTATTTCGACCTTCATTCCATCCGGAATCATAAACGCCCAAATAGAACTTGCCCCTTCAACTAACAATACAGGCGGTACACTCAACTTCGCTACAGAGTGGAGAGGAATAACCCTCACGGTCAACTCGATGGCAATCCAAAACCTCAACGGTTCCTGTCTCGGCCGGCTAGTTCTTGAAAACCTTCAAAACATCAACATCGAGAGTCTTACTTTTAGTTTATCTCGGGCTACAAATCCTCTTTTGCAAGCCCACTTGGCCGGCCAAGCAAACTTACAACAATATCTATCAAACCTAAAGTTTAGGTTCGAGGCAAACCTGCAAAACCTCTCAAAACTGACCATGCCACCCACCATCAACATCACGAGTGGCACCGCTTCCCTACATGGTTCACTCGAAGGATCCCTCACTAACTGCAATCTCGCAATCACAGGCAAGCTCAACAGTGCCAAATGCATATTTCTTGGACAGACATTGCAACCTACCGACGGCGAGTTTTCGGCTTTGGTTCACCGCCTTGGCTCCGAGATAATGCTCAAAGATCTCAAACTTTGTCTCTCTCAAGCAGGGAATTCCGTGTTCGACCTCAAGGGAGATGGCCAACTAAACACTGAAACCCGGGATATCACCATGAAAATCACCGTTCCTGTTTGCACCGAACCAATTCTGACTCTTGCAACGGCTTCTTTGCTAAAACCTGGGACGATCATTCCGGGGAACCTATTCGCTGACGCCTATCTAAGTAAAAAGGGCTCTGCATGGGAAAGTTCAATAACAGCCACCGTGAGTAACCTTTTGTTCAAGGCTGGCCAAGAGAAGTTCGGACCGTATAATTTCGGCATTCATCTAGCTTCCACAGGCGCTGGCACTACCAACTTTGCCCTTACAAAGGGGCACTTTTATATAGCCGACCCAAATGGTACCAGTAATGCAGTTACGTTAACCGCATTTCTCCAAAACCCAGTACCACACGGTATCCAAGGATCCATAAAAATCGCTGCTGATAGAATCGACCTGACACCTTACAGCAAACTTATTTTCCAAACCCGCCAACCTCCAGCTCCTGCACAACAACCACCAACTCAAATTGTTGATCCCCCACCCACACGTTTACCCTGTGCAAACCTTGAAATAACTGCCCAAATGACCAGCATCTGCCTCCAAGAAATAGACATTAAAGATCTCGACTTGAAAGTGGTTCTCCAACCAGAAGTTGTTTCTATACACAACCTTCGCTGCAAAATAAACAACGCCCCTCTACAAGCCGATTTAAAGCTAGATGTTGGCAAACCTGGTTATAAGTACGAATTTAACTTGGTCTCTGAACGTTTGCCGCTCACACCGATCATCAATACCTTCTCCACTGAGTACCACGGGAAAGCAACGGGAGAACTTACCGCAAAAGCAGACATAAGAGGGCAAGGACTCACTGGTGCCAGCCTCCAAAAACACTTAAATGGAAATCTACTCCTGTGTGTTACGAATTGCACTATGCGTCTTATTGGACAAAAGGCCACCTTGCTTTTGACCCCACTGGCCTTAGCCTTGGGCATCGATGACGTATTAAAAGCCTCGCTTACTAACTTTGTTCTTAGCGTTAACCTTGGACAGGGCGCCATTACAATCGCTAATTGTCTTTTGGAAACCGACCTCTTCCGCGCACATACGCAAGGGCAAATCCCTATCGCATCGGAACTAGGTAACTCGAGACTTAATGATCTACCAATTGAAATTGCAATCCATTCACAACTAGCTCAAAAGAGCCGACTGTTACCCGCCACTGCTTTGCCTTCTTCAAATATGGTGCAATTACCAATTTTCGCAAAACTTCGTGGCACTCTCAACAAACCCGAAATATACACAGACAAGGCTGTCATTGCTAGCTTCCTGGCTAAATCAATCTCAACGCTACCAAGCGCTGCCGCAACCAAAACCGCTGAAATGCTCAATATGGCTACCCAAATTCTCCAACCCTCCACCAACACCAACCAACCATCAACTAATCCTCCCGCTCTCCCATTCAACCCTTTGGAAGTGCTACGGCGAAGGTAATCGTGCACCTCAAGTCACAGCCCGGGGTGATGCTTTAAAGAGCGAACTCCTTTTCACCCTACCCGGTTTTCAAACCCTCATGGTAACCACTTGGTAAAAACTCATTTTACCCTTGGGATTCGATAAATATTTTTGACTCTGGGCCCCTGGATTGCGAAATGCACCCACCCGGAATGTCCTACTAACAACAATACTGCTTGTACGAAAACACCCAATTGCCCAAAATATCGACCAAAAGGTATGTCGGTCTCCAACACGCACCTCGTTCACTCCAAAAAGATATCCAAGTCCTGTATGAGAACACCGACCATAGTTAGCTACTTCGGTGTGATTTTGCTTAGCACAATCGCAATCGCACTGAATATATATGCACAACCTTCCGGGGGACCTTACGGGTCAATCCTAATTACATATCCTTGGCCTTCCAATGCTCCACGTGTCTACGTAGTCAGTCCTGATGGCCTACCTGATGCACCTGGAACTTTGGAAAACCCCACTACTATCGAATCTGCCATTGCCCGAGCTTCGACGGGCGAGGCAATTGTATTAAGGGGCGGAACCTACCGCACAGGTGGTCTAGTCTTTAACCAAGGAATAACCATCCAACCTCATAAAGATGAAAAACCAATCCTCAAGGGCACTTTAGTCGCAACTAATTGGGTGCGCTTACCAAGCGGTCTATGGCGCACCACTTGGACGAACCTATTCCCTGCACGTCCAGCGGAGTGGTGGCACCGGGCAAAAGAAGGCGTAAAAACTCCCATGTGGTTGTTTAACAATGACATGGTATTTGTTGACGGAAAGCCTTTAAAGACCGTTGGTTGGGAAGGTGACGTCGATACAAACTCTTTTTACATAGACTACGAAAACAAACACGTTTACATAGGCGTGAATCCCACCGGCCGAGTCATAGAAATCACAGCATGGGATGTTTGCCTCCTTCGAACAACCAACAATTGCCACGGAAAGAAATCCGATGGCCGTGGATTTACATTAAAAGGGATCACACTAACACAATACGCCTATAGAGCCATTGAGATTGAAGGTACAGAACCTGAAGGCCCAGCGGATCCTGCCACGTACGGGAAAGATGTCGTCGGCACCACGCTCGAAAACGTCACAATTACACATTGTTCTCGTGTAGCAGCTTACCTCCGAGGCGATAACCTTATCGTAAGAAACTGCCTCATCAGTGATACCAGTACTGAAGGGCTTTACATACTAGCGTCATCGGATTGCTTGCTCGAGCGTAACATCTTCATGAGAAACAATGTCGAAAAGATTACTGGGTATTACCCCGCAGCGGTAAAAATCTTCAACCAGTGCCACCGCGTCACGTGTCGAGATAACCTCGTCACTGACCAACCAGATTCCAATGGGATTTGGTATGACGTAGGTAACGTCGACGGGGTTTTCATCAACAATTGGATTGAAAACTGCATCGATGGATTCTTTTTTGAGATTTCTAAAGGGGCCATCTGTGCGGGAAATGTCTTTGTTAATTGCCATAATGGGATCCGCGTCCTCAATAGCTGTAACGTCCGGATGTATCACAATACTTTGGTAAATACTCCAGTCTTAATAGAAAGGACGCCCAGAAGCGCCGTCGGTGACCGATTCGGTTGGCACCCAGCTACCGGTCCAGACGTCGACAAGCGGGAAGGCCATGAATTTGTTGGTAATTTTATAGTAACGACCCACGAATACGACCAGCCGCTATTAAAAGTAGAGCAAACACCCATGTTATGTAACCGACTCACTAATGCTCAGCTGGCTCGGTGTGACTACAACCTTTATGTCCGCGGCCCTGCTAGTTCTCCAGCGCCTCTTTATAAGTGGAGTCCGACACCTACAGAATGTTTCATAACCTGCCGTGAACCAGCTGAGTTAACACGCATCATTCAAGTGTTCGAAACCCGGAGCGTGTACCTTAATGGCACTGCGTGGCCCGTGATAAAATCGATTGAACTAAAACAATTCCAGCCTGTGCTTGAAAACCCACTGCAAATCCCTGCGGAAATTATCCCGCACACAGTTTATACCCTTTTAGGCTGGCCTACTCGCCAAAATTACCTCCCCGGCGCCTATCAAAGATAACTTCAAAGATGCCAATTAAGAAATCCGCGCGTTACTTGAAAAGGCCAAGCATTGTAATCACTAAAAACATGCGACCCCGTTTTTAAACTTCTGGGCGCAGGACTTGAAAACATGCAAAACCGCTTCCATTAAAAAGGTTGAATGCGTGTCCCGAATCTGCGCAGATTCTCTTCGAAAAACCACCATGTGTGTCAAAAGGACCTAGTCCCTGAAAGCCTCTAGAGGGTATCCAACACACAAACCGTTTCGTTGTGGTTCCCCATTCTATGTAAATTGCCATGCGGTTAATTCAAAATTACGGGTTCAAGCCATACCAGGGCATCCGAACACAAGCCAATGTATCAGCAGATACATTCCAGTTTCTGGTGCGGGCTTTGTTAGTGCTAGGTGCGTTCCACGACTCGATTCAGAGCCCATAAACTAACACCTAATTCTGGATAAAAGATTATTGCAAAACCGAACTTGTAGGTATATGTAGACTCGCGTCAACTTTCTTGCGATATGCTGGAATCACTTTTGTACCCGAACACGATAGCTGTAATTGGCGCGTCCCGCCACCCTGGTAAAGTTGGGTACGCTGTAGTATCCAACCTAATCAACAGCGGGTTCAAAGGCACAATCGTGCCTGTTAATCCTGAAGCCTCTGAGATCCTCGGAATTAAAACTTACAAACGCGTTACTGAATACCCTGGGAAAATTGATCTAAGTGTAATCACTGTCCCGGTCAAATATGTAAAAGCGGCCGTGGAAGATTCTATTCGCGCTGGTGCGTCAGCGATTGTGGTAATAACTGCCGGGTTTAAAGAGGTTGGACCTGAGGGTGCAGCGTTGGAGCAAGAATTGGTCGAAATTTGCCGCAAAGCCAACGTCCGGCTGATGGGGCCTAATTGCCTGGGTGTCATGAATACCCACCATAATATGAATTCCACATTTGCACCAAGCTGGCCCAAAAAAGGCCGGATATCGGTAATTTCACAATCGGGCGCACTTTGCGTAGCCATTCTAGACTGGGCCGTCCATACAAAAGTCGGATTGGGTAAAGTCTTAAGCATCGGCAATAAAGCAGACTTAAACGAGGTCGATTTCATCGAAGCTTTGGCTGAAGATCCAGAAACAAATGTTATAGCGGGCTACCTCGAAAGCATCACAGAAGGGGACAAATTCTTGCGTGTAGCAGAAGCGGCAGCGAGCCGCAAACCTATAATCATTCAGAAGGTAGGTGTAACTCAGGCAGGAGCCCGGGCAGCCTCTTCACACACTGGCAGTTTGGCCGGGGCAGATATGGCGTACTGGGCAGCATTTAAACGAGCTGGGGTCATTCGAGCAGAAACATTTGAGGCGTTGTTCGACTACGCCCTTGCATTTACTTTCCAACCTTTGCCAACCGGTGACCGGGTTTGTATTATTACAAATGCTGGCGGCCCCGGTATTATGGCAGCTGACGCAGCTGAAGAAGCCGGTCTTAAGATCGTCTCTACCTCCCAAACGACTAAGGAAAAATTACAAGCGGCTCTCCCACCTGCCGCAGCATTGGGCAATCCGGTGGACGTGATTGGTGACGCCGACCCAGACCGATACGTAAAAGCATTTGAAATTTTACAGGAGGACGAGAACATCGACGCCTTCATAGTAGTAGTTACTCCCCAAAACATGACTAGGCCGCTTGAACTCGCGGAAAAACTGGCCGCGGCTCATAAGAAGACCAAGCCTGTTCTTTGCGCCTTCATGGGCGGAGTCGAAGTCGAGAAAGCAAAAGAACGGTTAATGGAACTAGGAATCCCAAACTATCCTTCTCCAGACCGAGCTGTGGCCGCATTACGTGCAATGTGTCAATATGCTGCATGGCGTAAACGGCCCCAACGGATTGTCATACGGTTCCCTGTTAACCACCGACGAGTCGAGCGTGTGATACAATGGCACATTAAGAGCAACATTCACCAAGTCGGGGAAGTCGAAGCTAAAGAAATTCTCAGGGCATACGAATTTAAAGTGCTTGATGGTGGCTTGGCTACAACCGCAAATGAAGCAGTCGAAATAGCAAATAGAATCGGTTATCCCGTGGTCCTGAAAATCAGTTCGCCTGATATCATACATAAATCAGACTTTGGCGGTGTCCGACTTAATTTAGCTAATGCTGAACAGGTTCGAGATGCATTTGATCTAATGATGTTGCGCGCAAAACAAAAGGCGCCACAAGCATACATTCGAGGTGCCTATGTGGAAAAAATGGGTCCGCGGGGTCGAGAAGTAATCCTTGGAATGACTCGAGATCCACAATTCGGGCCACTCCTAATGTTTGGTTTGGGTGGTATTTTCGTCGAAGTTCTCAAGGACGTAACCTTTCACTTGGCCCCGATCACTCGTGATGAAGCCTTACAAATGCTTCAAAGCACTCGATCTTACGCGCTACTCAAAGGCGCTCGCGGTCAACCGCCAGTTGACCTTGAGGTTATAGCGGAGGCTCTGCAACGGATAAGTCAACTCGCAACTGATTTCCCACAAATAAAAGAACTTGATATAAACCCCTTTGTAGTCGGCGAAGTTGGTGCCGATGCATACGTGGCTGATGCTCGAATGACTCTTTCATTTTGAAACCCATTCATCTTGGAATCCAATGAAGAATCCTTTTTGTTACGATCCTAATTGGACGGAAAAATACAAGTCCGCTATTAAAACAGCCGATGAAGCGGTAAAGCTCCTTCGGCCAGGTCAACGTGTGTTCATAGGCACAGGTGCAGCCGAACCATTGGATCTAGTTGAAGCAATGGTCCGACGGGCCCCCGAGCTCCCAGATACTGAAATTGTGCACCTTCTTACATTCGGCCAAGCACCTTATGCCCACAAAGAAATGACCCAATACTTCCGAGTCAACAGCTTCTTCATAGCCGAAAACGTTCGCGGAATTATCCAAGAAGGCTTAGGTGATTATACACCTATACACCTGTCAGATATTCCACGCCTTCTTGATTCAGGAAAACTCCCATTGGACGTAGCAATCGTCCAAGTCACCCCTCCCGACGAACGGGGCATGTGCAGTCTAGGCGTGTCCGTGGATATTGTAAAAACTGCCATTTCCAATGCTTCACTAGTGATTGCTCAAGTCAATCCTTACATGCCCCGAACCTTGGGTGACTCCTTCGTACATATTTACGACCTTGATGTATTGGTGCCAACCAACACCCCACTAATTGAAGTACCGAGTCCCGAAATCGACGACGTAACCCACCAAATCGCTGAAAACGTCGCAGCGCTAATAGAAGACGGAGCCACATTAGAACTCGGGATCGGTCGAATCCCCCAAGCCGTAATGGCCCTCCTCAACGACAAGAAAGACCTTGGTATCCATACCGAGTTGATTACCGATGGAATTGTTGACCTTGTAAAATCAGGGGTCGTTACAGGCGCTAAAAAAACATTGGACAGGGGTAAAGTTGTGGCAAGTTTCGCACTTGGCACACGGAAACTCTACGAGTTTATCCATAACAATCCAATGTTTGCGTTCTACCCCACCGAGTATGTCAACGACCCATTCGTTATCAGCCGACAATATAAGATGGTCGCCATCAACACAGCATTAGAAATCGACCTTACCGGCCAGGTATGTGCTGATTCTATAGGGTCTAAATTTTATTCCGGGGTCGGCGGACAAGTTGACTTCGGCCGGGGCGCTAGTAAGGCACCGGGTGGAAAATCCATCATTGCACTACCATCGACTGCGCTAGGCGGAACGGTTTCTCGAATTGTTTGCAAGCTTAGCCCCGGCGCTGGCGTGGTAACTACCAGAGCAGGTGTCCAGTATGTTGTCACCGAATACGGTGTAGCATATCTGCATGGTAAATCTATCCAAGAGCGCGCCCTCGCTTTAATAAGCATCGCACACCCAAATTTCCGGGCTCAACTACTTCGCGAAGCTATCGAAGCAAAATATCTCTCTGCTTCAATGGCAGACCTGGAAGGCAAAATCGTGGTCGGTCCTAAAGAATTCCGTACGACTTATATCCTGCCTGACGGGACCCAGGTTACATTTAGACCTATTCACCCTACCGACGAACCGCGGATGCGCGAGCTGTTCTATGCCCTTTCTGAACAGACCCGTTACTACCGTTTCATGAGCCACCAAAAAGTAGTTCCACGCAAACAAATTCAAGAATTCGTTTACATAGACCACCGAAACGAAGTAGCACTAGTTGGAACATTACCAGCACCCCACGGAGAGGAAATAATCGCCTTGGGTAACTATTACCTGGACCCCAAAACTAACCGGGCCGAAGTCGCTTTTGTCGTCCACGACAAATGGCAAAACAAGGGAATCGGGACGTTCCTACTCCAACAATTAATTAGAATTGCTAAACGAAACGGTATACGCGGATTTACTGCGGAAGTGCTCGCGGAAAACAAAGCCATGCAAGCCGTCTTTAATAAAAGCAACTGTAAGATTTCAACAAAGTTCGACGGCAAAGTATACAGCTACATCCTAGATTTCGAATAATTTCAGCCTAGGCAGCTTAACGTTTCGCAATTACCGGACACTCAACGCAAGCCTGGTCGGTCAACAGGAATCATTATCACATCACCCGGTTTAACCCGCGTTAAGTCCAAACCGGGGTTAGCTTGGAGGATATCCCTGAGCGATATCCCGTACCTGGCTTGCAATTTATCCACTGTTTCCCCGGGTTCAACCCGATGCGGAATAACTACAAGCCCATTAGACTGCACGTTTCCAACGTCTTCCCCTTTCACCCATGCAAGCGCCTTGGTTAATTCCAATTGCATCTCCAATGCTTTAATCTGACGCTGCACATCACTAATGGGCTGATTTGTCAGAGAAACATATTCTTGCCGATAGGCATCGAGCAGTTCATATATCACCCCCCCTAAACCAGGCACTCCTGCATTACTCGCAATTTCTTGGGCAACCCTAAAGATTGGATCCTGTAACCGACGAAACTCTTCGTAACGTGCATTCCCAAGGGCCAGCTTGATAGACTGCTCACGCCTCGCTTCTAAATCGCGCCGCATTGCTTCCGATCTAGAATCCTCTTTAGTGCCAAGCCTAATTAGCTCCTCTTCAATTCTTGCTACCGCACGAAACACCCTGCGAATTTCTTCAGGACTTGGGTTAAAGTATTTCAAACCTTCAAGTTGCTGTCTCACCATTCGCCCAACAAGTGAATACCTCAGCAAAAATTCTTCCATCTGCGTCGCAGTGAAATATTGTGTCAAATTTTTCTGCATCTCAGACTCCAACTCCAAAATTACCAAAGGTTCAGGCCCAAACCCTCGACTTTGGCGATCAGCTACATGCTCCTGGATGCGACGCCATGTTCGCACATACAACGCTCGTACTTGGACTTTCACATCCTCCGGCAATACCCCAAAAATCTCATCGTCAAGTGCGGGCGGGTAAATTACTGGCCTAAATGTATTGGTCCATGGTAGATCTGCAGCAACCCAGTTAGTTCCCAGCAACTCAGTAAGTAACCGGCTTCGCTCTAAAGCAAGCCGATGCAAAATTTCTTGAGGCGTAGGCAAATCCGTAGGTGGCTCACCACTAATCAGAGCTTTCTCTAAATGGTCAAGTTCATTAGAAAGCCTTTTTGCAAATAATTGGTTAACATCCCCCAAAATTATGTCACAAATTGTCGAATCCGGACACCCTACTTCTCGCAAGTTCTGAACGTACTTAGCATAATCTGTCGATTCCAATTGCCGCCAGTGAAAAAACTGGCGTTGCACTATCACATTGGTGCGAATGATATTAGTCCCTGAAATTACGAGTTTCTCCTGTGCGGCCGGAGGGATAGTATTGCGGCGGCCTATTACCAGAATAAGTAATAGCGCAACATTCAACACTACCGAAAACAAACATGCCAGGCGCTGCCACCGCATAAGACAATTAAACCTCTCCCATAAAACGTAGCAACGTTTTTTGTGGTATGCAGCCAGGGGAAATTGGTAATTTAAGTACTCGTGAAACAACCAAACCGCGAAAGTGCTTACACTAAAGCAGGTGTAAATATTGACCTTGCTAACCGCCTAAAGTCTCAGCTACCCCATCTATTGGAGCGCGCCAGACGCCCAGAAATGCTGGGCCAAATAGGTGGCTTTGGGGGTATGTTCGCCCTCCGAATGCGAAACTACACCAAACCAGTACTTGTAGCCAGTGTTGACGGTGTAGGCACCAAGCTTAAAGTCGCAGTTATGGCAGGTCGCCACGATACCGTTGGCCAAGACTTGGTTAACCATTGTGTTAATGATATCGTCGTGCAAGGAGCTGAGCCACTGTTCTTTTTGGACTACCTAGCTACAGCTGAACTACAAGAACACGTCTTCCTCCAAATCATCAAGGGGCTCGCTAAAGCATGTGCTGAAAATAAATGCGCACTCATCGGAGGAGAAACTGCGCAAATGCCAGGATTCTACGCCCCCGGTGACTATGACCTAGCTGGCACTATTGTAGGTGTTGTGGACCATAAAAACATCCTCGACGGACCCAAATCCGTCCGTCCCGGCGACGTGGCAATTGGAATTGCTTCATCAGGTCTCCACACCAACGGTTACTCGCTAGCTCGAAAGATTATATTCGATCAGCTCAACCTAAAAATCGATTCCTATGTACCCGAATTACAGAGTACAGTAGGCGAAGAATTACTTAAAATCCATTTAAGCTACGGCAGACTTATATTGGACCTTTTACGAAAATACAATCACACCACCGAATGCCCACCACAAAAACGAGTAATAAAAGCCTGCGCACATATAACCGGAGGCGGGTTCTACGATAATATCCCTCGGGTACTGCCATCAAACTGTGACGTGGTAATCCATAAAGGCAGTTGGGACATACTGCCCATCTTTACATTTCTAGCTCAAGCGGGAAAGATATCCGACCAGGAGTTGTATCACGTATTTAACATGGGAATCGGTATGATTATTTTTGTGGAAAATAACCACGCCTCACCAATCATGAAGGCAATTCGTAAACGCGGGTTTAAGGCGTATATTATCGGAGAAGTAGTAAAAGGCCAGAAACAGGTTTTAATTGCTTAAAATGTCCCTGGAAATCCTCGGGCCTAAGCCGTTTGAGCGCGACGAATCAGGGCGACTTAAAAGCCCTATCGGCACTATTTTTCCTCGTTACAACGTGCTAGTTACCGTACCAGGGATACACGCCTCCCAACGCCACATATTCATCTCACACCTAAACCAAAAGCGCATTTCTTTAGGGCTTTCGCCTCTCAACTACGAGGAAGAGATCCGAATAGCATCCGAAGCGGTAGACCTAGTATTCGAAGGCGATGTCATCTTGATTAGACCAGATCCTGATAGGATGGATCTGGCATTCGAGGCAGACGAGCTGCTCCAACAAATTGTCTCAAAAAGACGAATCAAATTTTTGATGGCCCGAAATGAAAAGGTAAAGACAGCTATAAAACAGCGAGGGGAATGCTGGCGAATCAGTGCCCTACCACAATCAAAAGAGGGCATGAAAAACTTAATCCTGAATTCTCTTGTAGCAATTGGCAGCCGGCCAATCTACTACTACAACCGGCATTCTGGAACGCGATACCTGACCTATAGCAAGTTCGCTTCACTGGAATCATTACCACCTGAAGAACTCCTCTTTCATCTCCATGAAATTGCGGTACATGCCCACCGGGTTAACAGGTTTGGCAACCCCGAGGTCGCCTTTTTCGGTGTTCAGAACAATAACTTCGGCCCAGCTGATTTTGCCCCATTCTTAGAAGAACGCTCATGGAACCCCGACGAACTTCAAAACATCTACCAAAAGCTAAAGTCAAAGTTTAAGGCTGCCGTGCCCCCAGAACTCCAAGAAGATGACCCCGACTCAGAATACTGGCGCGCCAAAATGTTTTCTATGCTAGTTGCCCAACCCGATGAAACTCTTACCGAAGAGCTACTACAGGGCCTTAGCGCCGAATTTTTTATGCAAGTAGAATGGCTGCCCGGAGGCCGATTCGAAGAAGGGGAATTTATCTTCGACCCCATTTTTGAAGAAGCCGATGCAAATCCTAATGACCCCGAATTAACCCGTTTATGTGACGTGACAGTAAAAGGGTTCATATTCAACTTCATGCGCGAATACGGCGAAATTGAATACATTAACATCGGACGTGTAGGCAGTTCACTCTCTGTACGGCCAATCACAGCTGGCAGACGCGGCGTTTACATCGCCGAGATCAAATTACCATCTCAAGAAAAACCCATAATCAGACTTATTAGAATGCAAAAGTGGGGGATTAAAGAACGCCTAGACCAAGGCAAAGACCTACTCACCGCAATAATCGAAAGCGAGGAATATACCGACTACATCCTCGACCGCCGCCTGGCATGTCGCCAGCTCGGAATGAATGTCGAGCTCCGCGTAAGCATGCACAGAGTCAGTGAAGTCTATAAAGGCCCTAACTCAAGCGCATATGGAAGGATTATCTGGGCAACATACTTCGAGCGCGACTATATTCCCGGCATTGCGACCGATAAATTGCCTCCAACCAAACTCGAAAACCCAGAGTATGCTATCCGGCTAGCCCGACTACTTGGACAAGCGGCCGCTCCTAATATAATCCTTGGGCGTAGCCTCAACGGGACAAGTATGATATTTGACGACGGGGATGAAGTCATTATTGAGGATTCAAATGGATTGCCTGTTCGATTAGTGGTGTGCGATCATACTGGCGCTTTTGATGACTACAAACGGCCGCTACTCGAATGGGCTCCTGAATACGCAAAACCGGTTAATAAACGCCTTTCTCGTGTACCAGACCCCAAAGCGTTTGCCGAAGCTTACTTATTAGCGTTCCACGAATCATTCTCAAGAATCCAAAACGATTACCGCCGCAGACGTCGTGCCTTCGACACACTCTTCAAACACAGGCCCTACGATCCTGCAGGCAGTTTCGCGTATCGATGGGAATGCGTCTTAAAACGGCTCGATTCAACAAACGTAGATGAACTTACTGCCGCAATCCGAGCACACATCAAGATTTAACCTTTACACTGCTTAAGGAGTGGTCTATCCCCCAACACCAAAAATTAGTAGAAGTAGTAAGGTTGGCTGCTTGTTGTACACCGATACCGAGGTAACATCTGCTTGAATGGCCGCCAAGAGGCATGCCAATCAAGAAATAGCAAGTTGCCTCCATCTGGCAATCCTCCCTTAGCCATGTGGGGCGGACGATACGCCCTTCCCATATGTTCAGGCACGTTGTCGCTCGGAACTACAAAATTGTATGGACTCCTATCTGTCAGAGACATGTTCTCATCAGCCACTACCACCGTTTCAGCAGGGCGATTTGTCTCGGTAACTTTCCCAATAAATATACACCAATTGTAACATGTGGTTCGTTTGTCATCTGGCTCCCGCTTTGTGTAAAATGCATACCCAACTACCCGTCGGTCTTCCCTAAATTCCCACCAATATTTATCTATGTCTAACTCATTGACCCCCGCCGTTAAACCAGGACAATACAGTACTTTCTTTTGCGCCCCAGCTTGTACAATCAAATCTGCATTCGGCTTGGAAAAATCGTGTGGCCAGTCTCCCAACTTTCTATCTTGGGGCAACGTATCTCGATTCTCACCCGCATACGCTAAAAGCGCATTACCAATCTGTTTTAGATTACTCATGCATTTTATACGACGCGCTTTTTCCTTCGCCAGGCTCAGCGTAGGCATTAATAACGCAGCCAAAATCGCGATAATGGCAATAACAACCAACAACTCTATCAACGTAAAAGCTAACCGCCTGCTACCGGGTGCTAGTTTCATAACTAAAGCTTCGTACACACATATATATACTAATTTTCCCACACGCTCAACTAAAATTCGACCTACGCCCCCGAAAATTGCTCATTACCTCTGCCGATGCCACCACCCATCAGAACCTACAAATTTGCAGCTTAAAATTCCACCCCAGTCCCGAAGTAGCTGCAACTCAAGGATCCACTCATCCTGAGAAAATCTCGATCCCTTAACCCCAATTTGAAGCACTGTTTCAAAAAAACTCCTTATTTGTTTCCTGCAACTAACTACGGACCTGCAACAAGGTTCCAAGGGGAAAAAGCCGACTCATACGCTATACGCAATTTCGGAAAAGCTAAACACAAAGGAGGTGAGTAAGCCCTCATCCGATAGCGATTTTTTATACGGCAGGCGCAGTTACTCGCTACACTGCCTATATCTTAGGATTGAGCTTAACCCGAACCCTCGACATTTCCCTTTTTCCCTTACTCGGAATGTCTAACCACTCGATAAAAACGCGCATTGACTGCAGATATGTTGTCATCCCATATCCTGGTTAATACCCGCGTAGCTATAAAATTTGTGACCGGTACCCAATCAACAAAATTTTCTGTGGATTCCAACCGATATTGCATTCCTGTAGGTGCTTCTACTTCAATAACAAAGGCGTTGGTTAGGTACTGTGAGTTCGGAAGTAACAACGTTGGCCTTGGGTATGCAACCAACGCCAGGGTATAAGATTGGCCTGCTGCAATCTTAATTGCCCTTTGTAAGGTGGCTGGCACAGAACTTTGACCATGATTGTTTAACCCCACAGTTACAACCCGCACCGTCATTCAACAGTGCGGCGGAATGATATTCACCAGCTGTAATTTCAACCACCCCATCAAGATTTGTCATCTC
>Ga0272449_1000160_pt1 | contig 86683 bp, 79 predicted proteins | sample YNPCB0241_FD_198679 | JGI IMG/M metagenome (GOLD analysis project Ga0272449, IMG submission 198679) | Hot spring sediment microbial communities from Yellowstone National Park, WY, United States - YNP-CB-024-1 | ecosystem: Environmental > Aquatic > Thermal springs > Hot (42-90C) > Sediment...
AAGATATTGATTTGGTTTTAATCCTAAGGGAAAGAATAAAAGGAAGGTTAGCTTTTAAAAGCTAAAACAAAGCTTTGAAATTTACTTCCGCAGACAGGAGGTCAAGTTCCTGACGATTTAACTTAGCACAATGAAGAGAAAAATCTTGCCACTAACTTACCAGCGGGGACGGCTTTTAGCGATAGCGGTGGTGCTGACGAAGTCAGCACTACTTCTATATTTTATTTTTATTCTCTCCACCAAACGCCCCCGCTGGTCTTTGCTACTTTAGAAGGGTGCGAAAAACTCCCTTGCAAGAGGCAATGCTCTACTAAGCTGACAGGAGGTCAGCGTTGAAGCAAACTGGTGCTTCTACCTTTGAACTCTAACAGATTTTATCAGCGGGTACCCATCGATTTGACTAAAATATTTTACCCTAAAGATGGGCTGATAAAATCTGTTAGAGTGATTAATTCTTCCGAAGACAGGATGTCAAGTTTTTGCTGATTTTTACTACGCATCTTGCAAGGGAGTTTTCGCACCCTATACATTCCAGCGGGGAGGCTTTTAGCGATAGCGGTGGTGCTGACGAAGTCAGCACCACTTTCTTTCCTTAATTTGACACCCTTTCTCAATCAAATTATAATTAAGAAAAGGGTATTTTGTATGTTAAAAAATTTAGTTGCAAAAAACAGAAGTTACAGGAGATATTTTAATGATTTTCCTGTTTCTAAGGATTTGCTTTTAGAACTTATTGAGCTTGCAAGGTTAACTCCTTCGGCAAGAAATCTTCAACCTTTGAAGTATTTTATTTCCTGCAAAAAAGAAACAAATGAAAAAATATTTAAGACACTTAAGTGGGCTGGTTACCTTAAAGCTGGTGGAATTGATATTGAGCCTGAAGAAAGACCTTCCGGATATATTATCGTTTTCGGAGACAGAAATATAAGCCAGGATTTTTACATTGATGCAGGAATAGCAGCACAAACCATACTTCTCGGGGCAGTTGAAAAAGGGCTCGGTGGATGCATAGTTATGAGCATTGACAGGGAAGAACTTAAAACTCAATTCAATTTCCCAGATAACCTTGAAATAATTCTTGTTATAGCCATAGGGAAACCAAAAGAAGAGGTAATCATAGAGGAAATGAAAGGCGGGGATGTCAAATACTGGCGAGCTGGAATGACACACCATGTACCCAAAAGAAGTTTAAAAGAACTTGTCATAAACCTTGATGAATTGTAAAATTTTGTTGATCTTATTTACAACGGTAATATAAAATATTTGTGCATTTTTGACACAATATGTGTAATTTTTACACGCAATTTTAAAATCTTCTTTTCCATCTCTTTTCTAATCTCTTTAAAAATACCTTTAATTGTTTAAGTTTTAAATCTGAATTTTATTTTAAACTGGCACATTTTTTGCTAAGATTTTTAATGAAATCTCTGTAAAAGGAGGTGGGCTATGAAATTAATTAAAAGAGATTCTCCGAGATTCAGCTTGCTGGAAAAAAGCTTTAGAGATACTTTTGCTGACTTCATCAAGAGTTTCTTTGAAGATGACTTCTTTATGACAGACTTAATAAGAAGCGACTTTGAACCAAGGGTGGATGTCTACGAAAAGGACAATCAGATTGTTGTTAAAGCTGACATTCCCGGCATCGATGAGAAAGATTTGAATGTGGAATTAGAAGGGAATGTTTTGACAATAAGTGGTAAGAAAGAGGAAGAAAAGGAAGTTAAGGAAAAGAACTATCACAGGGTTGAAAGAAGTTATGGTTCATTCTGCAGATCAATTACTCTGCCTGAAGGGATTGAAGCTGATAAAGTGACAGCAGAATACAAAAAAGGTGTTTTAACCGTTAATATTCCTAAATCTAAAAGTGCTGAGACGAAAAAGATTGCCGTAAAAGTTTCTTAATCTTATTTACCGGGTGTCTTCGGACACTCGGTAAAAAAATTTTAAGATAAGGAGGTTTGTATGTTTTTTAATCCTTTTTATGAAATGGAAAGAATGAAAATTTTAATGGATAAAATGTGGGATAGTTTTTTAAAGGGTGAATACGAAAAAGAGGCTATGGATTACACGAATATTTATGAAAGCAAGGACGGATATATGCTTCAGTTCCTTGCACCGGGAGTTGATATAAATGATGTGAATGTAAATTTTTCCAATGGTCTATTGACGGTTGAAGTAAAGAGAGAAGTTCAGAAGAGTAAAGAAGAAAAAGAAATGAAGCTCTTAAGAAACGAAAGAATGAGTTATAATTTCAAGAGAAGCTACAGAATTCCAGATAATTCGGATATTGAAAAGATAGAGGCAAAAATAATTAATGGTCTACTTATGATTTACATTCCTAAAAAGGAAGAAGCAAAGCCGAAGAAAATTAATATAAAAGTAAGTTAATCTTATATAAAGGAGGTGTTTATGGCAGAGGTAAAATATATCGTTCCACCTGTAGATATTTATGAAACTCCTGACAAATATTTAATCCTTATGGATATGCCAGGAGTAAATAAAGACAAAATTGATATAACCGTCGAAGATGACAAACTCACGGTTACTGCAAAGGTTTTTGAAATTGATAAAGAATGGGAGCCCATTTCCACTGAATTTACTCTTTCCGATTATAAAAGAGAATTCAACCTTGGTAGAAAGGTTAACACTGATAAGATAAGCGCAAACTATGAAAACGGTATCTTAAAACTTGAACTTGAAAAATCCGAGCTGGCAAAACCAAGAAAGATAGAGGTTAAAGCCGGATAATAACAAAATTAAGGAGTTTTCCAGAAAGCCGCTGGCTTTCTGGAAAACAAACTTTTTATTTTAAAAATTATTTTAAAAACTCTTTCAGTCTTTCGAACATCCTTTCGTAATGTGAACCTTTATAATACACCTTATAACAGGATGGACATCTGTAGAATTCTTTATAATACTCATCCACAAGGTAGGTGAAAACTTTGCTTGCCTCATTACGGGAAATTCTGTTTAATTTTTCGTTGCAATCAATACAGAGACTGAAAGGTCTGGTTTTTCCATAAAGATCAAATCTATCCATTACATTTCTTAATTGCTCTTTTACCTTCTTACTTTTTACAAGAAAACCGTATTTTACTCTACTATTTTTAAGAATTCCTCTGTCCATTGTAAGGATTATTCTTTTTTCTTTTATTGAAGTTTCTATTATGTATTCATCTGAAAAGTTGTTCTGATAAAGGCAATCGAAACCTAATATCCTTAAGTATTTTGCAAGCCTTCCTAAATGAACATCTGCAATAAATTTTAACTTCTCTGGTTGCCAGAATACTTTACTTATATTTTTTATATCAAGTTGATAAAAAAAAGGAAAAACGGATAGTCTGTCATTATCATCAATAATTTTATTCCATCCAGCACTTTCGCCATTAAGTAAAATTAAACTGACCTCCGTGTGGGGTATACCAAAAGATTCCACTGCATCTTTTATTGTAGTTTTTATCTCAAATTCAAACTTAAGTTCATGCTTATTTTGTTTTCCAGAAATTAGATTTTTAAGCTCACCGTAAAACCTTATAAAACACTTTTTTTTCATTCTTATTTACTTTCTTTAAAAATTTAATTTTAACTCATTTCCAACTCTTTCTTGATCTCCTGCAGGAAATTCAATGCCTCAAGCGGTGTCATTCTGTTTATATCAAGATTTTTTATCTTATCAATTACAGCCTGGTGGGGAAATTCAGGGAAAAGTTCTAAAGAAACATCTTTCTTTTTGACCTTTTTTTCCTTCCTGAATTTTGTGTCGAAAATTGATTCAATTAGATTTTGCACAATATTTCCTTCTTTCTCAAGTGTTTCAAGAATTACTTTAGCCCTTTCTATAATCTCTTTAGGAATTCCGGCAAGCTTTGCTACAAATATTCCATAGCTTCTATCAGAAGGACCTTCCACAACCTTCCTTAAGAAAATCAGCTCATCATTATATTCTCTTACAGTAATGTTTAAGTTTTGAATCCCTTTCCTGTCAGCAAGACTTGTAAGCTCGTGATAATGGGTTGCAAAGAGTGTTTTTCCACATCTTTCGGGATGTTCGTGTAAATATTCAACCACAGCCCATGCAATTGAAAGGCCATCATAAGTTGAGGTTCCCCTGCCAAGTTCATCCATTATTATCAAACTTCTAGGTGTAGAACTGCTTAAAATTCTCGCTGCTTCCTTCATTTCAATCAGAAATGTGGACTCTCCACCTGAAAGATTGTCACTTGCTCCTATTCTTGTAAAAATTTTGTCAACTAAACTGATTTTTGCCCTCTCTGCTGGAACAAAACTGCCAATATGTGCCATAATTGTTATCAGTGCCGTCTGCCTTAAATAAGTTGATTTACCTGCCATATTGGGACCTGTGATTATAAGTATTCTTTTTTCTTCCTTATTCATAATGGTGTCATTGGAAACGAAAGCACCTTTACCTATATGTTTTTCAACTACAGGGTGTCTTCCCCCAATTATTTCAAGGTCAAAATCATCTGTAACAACAGGCCTTACATATCTATTTTCGAGGGCTACTTTTGCAAAGGTGGAAAAGACATCCAGGCGAGCGATAATATGTGAAATTTTCTTTATTTCCTTTGAATAACTTGCACATTTTTCAACGATCTTATCGAATATTTCTTCTTCGAGTTTTGAGATTTTCATACTGGCGTTGGAAATTTTCATTTCGTATTCTGTGAGTTCCGGGAGTGTAAATCTTTCAGCCGAAACAAGACTCTGTTTGCGAATATAGTGAGGTGGAATTTTATCAATGTGGGTTTTTGGGATTTCTATAAAATATCCAAGTATCTGATTGTATTTTATTTTTAAGGATTGAATACCTGTTCTTTCTTTTTCCTTTTCCTGCAACCTGATGATAAAGTCCTTGCTATCATTAAGAATTTTCCTTAATTCATCAAGTTCCGGGTTAAACCCATATTTTATTACTTCACCGTTGAAGGTGGAAGGTGGATCCTCAGTTATTGCGTTTTCTATTGTTTCTATAACTTCAGTAAGCGGAGAAATTTCATTTGTAAGCTCGCTCAATTCTTCATTACTGTCAATAAGATTTTTTAAATTTTCAAAAACTATAAGAGAGCGGGAAAGAAATTTTAAGTCCCTGGGAATCACCCTCTTTAGAATCAATCTTGAAACAATTCTTTCAATATCACTTATTTTTTTTAACTCATCTCTTATTTTTGTAAGTAAAATAAAATCGTCGTAGAATGCCTCTACATAATTTAATCTTTTGTTTATTTGATTTATGTCATAAGCTGGCAGAAGTATCCAGTTCCTTAGAAGTCTTGCCCCCATTGAAGTAACTGTTTCATCAAGGACTTCAAGAAGTGTATATTTTTTTGAACCATCACGCATATTTCTTACCAGTTCAAGGTTGCGGATTGTAAAATCATCCATTTCAAGGTACTTTTCTTTTTTTAAAATTTCTACTTTTGAAAAGAGATTCTGTAATTTTTTGCCAAATTCATTATCACCTATGCCCTGTGTTTCAAAAAGGTAATTTGCAAAGCCATTTAAAGATGAAATTATTGTATTGTTATTTAAATTAAGGCTTGTGAGGTCAAAATTATTGTATAAAGGCTTTTGAAAATAGGAGTCGGGATAAAACTCTATTTTAAAACCCTCATTTTCTGCTTCTTTCAACAGCTTTGTGTTTTTTCTCATTGACTCATTGGTTATAATTTCAGAAGGGAAAAATCTATTTAAATCTTCAAGAATATTTCTTGAAAAATCTTTTGAAAAAGTATCGTGCAATGAAATATAAACTTCTCCTGTTGATACATCACTGAAAGTCAAAGAAGTCTCTTTTTCACCATAATAAATAGAAGCAAAAAAGTTATTCTGGTTAGATAATATGAAGCTATCTTCCACTATTGTACCTGGAGTAATAATATTTACAATGCTTCTTTTTACAATTCCCTTTGCTTTTGCCGGGTCTTCAAGCTGTTCGCAAATTGCAACCTTCTTACCTGCCTGAAGCAATTTTTTTATATAATGAGTGGCAGCATGATAAGGTACTCCAGCCATAGGTACATCATTTCTTGAAGTTAAGGCAATTTTAAGGATGTCAGCTGCTTCCTTTGCATCATCAAAAAACATCTCATAGAAATCACCAACCCTGAAGAAAAGAATCTTGTCAATATGATGGGATTTTATCTCCTTATACTGTTTGATCATCGGGGTTAGATTTTCAGTGGAAATAAATTGCAATTGATTGTTTTTTGCCTGCTCGTTATCCATTTTTATGCCTCACCTTTAGATTCAGACAGGATTAAAAGTATAGTTTAAATCGAGATTATTTTCAAATTAAATAATCTTTTCAAAATTGTTTATGGAAGTTTCAATGAAATTTTATAATTAAAATTTTTTTGACATATTTTTTACTCTATGTTAAAATATATACAGTTTGATGTGCCGAGATAGCTCAGTTGGTAGAGCAGAGGACTGAAAATCCTTGTGTCCGTGGTTCGATTCCACGTCTCGGCATTTTTTTTATTTTTAACCCGGGAGATTTTAATGAAAAGAACTTACCAGCCAAGTAGAATAAAAAGATTAAGAACTCACGGTTTTAGAGCAAGAATGAAAACAAAAGACGGTAGAAAAATTCTTGCCAGAAGAAGAGCAAAGGGTAGAAAAAAACTTACCGTTTCTGATGAAAAAAGATTTATCATTTTCAACTAAACATAGAATTTCAAAGAAAGCGGATTTTGAAAGGCTCTACAAAGAAGGGAAGAGGGTTAATTTTGGTTGTTACCTTTTGATTTTTTTGCCTTCTTCTTTGCCTCGGCTGGGTTTTTCTATACCTGTCAGGTTCGGTGGGGCAGTATTCAGAAACAGAAGGAAAAGGAGAATAAGAAATCTTTTTATTCAGAATTTAAGCGATTTGCCTGAATATGATATGATATTTTGCCTGATAAAAAAACCACAGAATGAAACTATCGAACTTGAAGAACTGAAAGGTATATTTGAATGGTTAAAATCAAAGAAGTTCCAAAAAGATTCTTAGTAACAATGTTAGGGTTGTATAAAAAATTCATCTCTCCTCTTTTACCGCAAGCCTGTATCTATATTCCTACCTGTTCGGAGTACACAAAAGAAGCAATATTACATTTTGGTGTGGTCAGGGGGATTTTCCTTGGACTGTTGAGAATTTTAAGGTGTAATTTTTTATTTAAAGGGGGTAAAGATCTGTTGCCAGAAAATTTCAGTATAAAAGATGCTTTTGTCAAATTTTCGGATTTCTTTATGTTCAGGAAAGGTTGAAAATTTTCCTTGAGGGGAAAAGATGGAATCAAAAGAAAAATCTTTACACAGAAATGTTATTCTTACTGGTCTGACTTCGTTTTTTACAGATGTATCAACAGAGATGATCTATCCTCTTATACAGGCTTTTGTCAGTACAATATTAAAGACACAGGCCGCCCTTATAGGCCCAATTCTTGGAATCATAGAAGGTGTTGCCGAGTCAACTGCAAGCATTTTAAAACTTTTTTCGGGTTATATATCTGATAAGATAAGAAAAAGAAAGCTACTTGCAATAGTGGGATATGCATTTTCTGCTTTCAGCAAGGCTTTGTTTTTTATTCCTCACTGGGTAAGCATTCTTTCTGGAAGGATACTTGACAGGGTTGGAAAGGGAATAAGAACATCACCAAGAGATGCATTAATCTCTGAGTCTGTGCCAAAAGAATTAAAGGGAAAGGCTTTTGGATTTCAGAGAGGAATGGATTTTGCAGGGGCTTTCCTTGGAACACTTATAAGTGTATTGCTTGTAAAGTATGTTTTTAAGGATATAGATAGGTATGCATCCCCTGGTGCATTCTTTCCTGTATTTGCTATTTCAATAGTTCCAGCATTTATTGCAGTAATATTTTTGTTTTTTACCACTGAAACGCAAAAATCTGATTCAAAACCTTCATTTCCAACATTGAATTTGAAAAAATATAACAGGTCGCTACAGTTATTTTTTATTGCCCAGTTTATTTTCACTCTTGGTAACTCTTCCAATCAGTTTTTATTTTTGAGAAGCACAGATATAGGCTATGTGGTTTCCGATGTTATAATAATGTATCTTGTATTCAATCTAACAACAACTATTACTGCAACATATTTTGGTTCTCTCTCTGATAAGATAGGTAGAAAAAAATTACTTTTAGCGGGTTACTTCCTTTATGGAGTTGTTTATCTTTCGTTTGGATTTATTCCCCGGGCTCATAAGTGGTTACTCTGGCCTGCCTGGACTCTTTACGGGATCTACTATGCAATGACAGAGGGAACTGAAAAGGCCTTTATTTCAGACCTTTCTCCAAAAGATTCTGTTGCAACAGCACTTGGTTTTTACCAGATGATTGTGGGGGTTACTCTTCTTCCGGCAAGTATAATTGCTGGAATAATGTATTCTATCTATAAGCCACTCCCCTTTATATTTGGTGGGCTTATGGCAATTGTTAATTGCCTTATAATAATGGTGGGAATAAGAGAAAGAAAAATCAAATTTATTGACGAAAAAGAAAAGTTTCATTATCTTGTTAAATAAAGGAGGGAAGTATGAAGTATTTTTTTAATAATTTGTTACATCTTTTTATTTTTTTATCCATTAACACTTTATTTTCTAAGCCCCTTGTTCTTGTAAGTATTCCACCACAGAAAGAATTTGTCAAAAGAATTGCAAAGGATAAGGTAGAAGTAAGTGTTTTGCTTGGCGGGGGTGCTTCTCCTCACAGCTATGAACCTTCTCCAAAAAAGATAGTTGAAATTTCAAAAGCCAGGATATGGTTTACCACTGGTGTTGAGTTTGAAAGGGCCCTGCTTGATAAGGTTAAAAACATTTCTTCAGACATTATAATCTTTGATACGACCAGGGGTGTAAAATACAGAAATCTTGAAGAACACAGCCATAAGGATGAAGAAGAACATAAAGGTAAAACTCTTGACCCTCATATATGGCTTGGCTATGAGAGTGTAAAAGTCCAGCTAAAGAACATTCTTGATGGTCTGGTAAGTGTTTTACCTGAAGAAAAAACACATTTTGAAAGGAATTATAATGATTACATTTCTGAAATTGATAGTGTATTTAAAAAACTTGGCAAAAAACTTTTGCCATACAGGGGAAAAGTAGTTTTTGTATATCATCCTGCTTTTGGATATTTCTTTGATGTATTTGGAATTAAGCAGAAAGCTGTTGAAGTAAATGGTAAAGAACCCTCTCAGAAAGATATTGTGAGGGTTATAAATGAGGCAAAAAAAGAAAATGTCAGGGTAATCTTTGTGCAAAAGCAGTTTTCAAAAGTTGCAGCGGAAAAGATTGCACAGGCAATTGGTGGAAGGGTTGTTCAGATTGATCCTCTGGCAGAAAACTGGCTTAGCAACATTGAGTATATAGGGAATGAAATTGCAAAAGCGTTAGAATAAGATGGTTTTTATGAAACCCGAGCATAAGGTAGCAATAAGATTTGAATATGTTTCTTTTTCATATGAAAAAACACCAGTTTTAAAAGATGTTTCTTTTCATATACACGAGAAAGAATTTGTTACGCTTGTTGGTCCTAATGGAAGCGGGAAGACCACTCTTTTAAAGCTAATTTTAGGTTTTTTGAAACCCCAGTCGGGAAGAATTACTGTTTTTGAAAGTGAACCATCAAAGGTTAATGCAGGATATGTTCCACAGCTTATGGACACAAATATAGATATCCCAATCACTGTAATTGATGTTGTAAAGTCTGGTTTAATAAATGGTTTTTCAAGGCTTAATATAAAAAACAGCGTGAAGGACATTCAGAGAGTAATGGAATTGCTGGATATTGCTGATTTAAAAAATAGCAAATATTCTGACTTATCAGGCGGACAGAAAAGAAGAGTACTTGTAGCAAGGGCATTAGTTTCAAATCCTTCTCTTCTGGTACTTGATGAACCCACAGCAAATATGGATATTGAAAGTGAGAGAAAGCTTTTTTCAGTTTTAGAAAATTTGAAGAAAAATACCACAATAATGATTGTAACACATGACACAGAATTTGTCTCAGAACTTACAGATGTTTTGCTCTGTATAGGAAGAAGCAAGGAAAAAGATCACAACGTAGTAAGGCATGCCCTTGAGCGTGAGAGATCAATGGAACATGAACTTTATGGTGTAAAAGTAATGAGAGTTTTACACAACACAAGCCTTCCAGATGATTGTAACTGTCTGAAGGGGTAAGGAATGGATTTCTGGAGTAGCATTTATAGTGGCGAGGTTGGTTTTGTAAGAAATGCATTACTGGCTTCAATTCTTTCAAGCATTCTGTTTGGTATTATTGGTTCAATAATTTCGGTGAAGAAAATTACTTCTCTTGCCGGGTCTATTTCTCATTCAGTTCTTGGTGGAGTGGGTATAGCTCTTTTTGTTTCAGCAAACAACATACTAAAAAACTTTTCGCCTGTACTGGGTGCGGCTTTATTTGGTATTTTTACAGCAATTATTATCGCTTTTGTTTCTCTAAAGGCTAAACAGAAGGAGGATACAGTTATCAATGCTCTCTGGGCTGTCGGGATGGGGCTCGGTATACTTTTTATGGCAAAAACTCCACAGTACGCTGACCCTATGAGTTATCTTTTTGGAAATATTCTTCTTGTTTCGGATGTTAATCTAATGCTACTTGCATTGCTTGATATTGGTGTTGTTATGCTCATTGTAAGATTTTATCCCCAGATAGAAGCTATGATTTTTGACGAAGATTTTGCAAAAACAAGGGGGATCAATACAGATTTGATTTTTGTCATTCTGCTTGTTGTTACGGCGCTGGCTGTAGTTATTCTTCAGACCTTTGTGGGAATTATAATGGTTATAGCTATGTTTACTCTTCCAGCCGGAATTGCCTCATATTTTTCTAAAAGCCTTTCGAAAATGATGTTTCTTGCTACTTTGCTTTCCGCATTTTTTTCTATTGCGGGGTTGTGGATAAGCTGGGAACTTGATTTGCCAGCCGGTTCTGTTATTGTAGTTTTTTCCGGGGCAGTATATTTGCTTGCTTCTATCGTAATGGCTATCAAAAGAAAGATATAGTGTGAAAATAGCCCGTGTAGCAATCAAACTCCACCTGGGTTATTCTTTTATATTCAAGCGGAGAGGGCTTTAGCGTAACAATTTGTTGCTGGCCTGTCAGCAAAAACGTTGGCATTAATTTTGTAAGCTTTAACTTCTTTAGCATAAGCAGTGGTAATGGTTTTACAATCAGATTTATTTGCAACTGAAGGATTTTAAGCTATAATAAATAATATTTTCAGGTTATTAAAGCTGAAAACTGCTAATAAGTAATTAATTTTCCTTACAAAAAGTCTTTTAAAGGATATTTTTATGCAAAAGTTGAAGCTTAAGAGGGACAGAGACAAAATTTCCAAAAAGAGGCATCCTTGGATCTATTCTAACGCTATAGAGAATTTAAACCAGAAAATGAAAGAAATTGAAGCAGGTGACATTGTTGAAGTTTATGATAGCAAGGATAGTTTTATCGGCTATGGATTTTTTAACCCTCATTCCAGAATCACTGTAAGACTCTGTGAGTGGAATAGAGATAAAAAGATCAATAAGGATTGGTTTTATGAAAAAATTGAGAGTGCAGTGGCATATAGAAAGTTTTTAGATATTGAAAAATTTACAAACTCATACAGGCTTATTTTTGGAGAGGCTGATTCTATTCCAGGGCTGATACTTGATAAGTATGGGAATTATCTTGTTTTACAAATACTGTGTAAGGGAATTGAAAAAACTTTAGATATTCTGTTAGAAATTATTTTAGATAAATTAAAACCACAGGGAATTTACTTAAAAGTGGATGAAGAGATATCAAAAAAGGAGAATATCCACCTTGAGGAAAAAACTATTTATGGAAGCATTCCTGAAAATTTTGAGATAATAGAGAATGAAATAAAATTTGTTGTAAACTTAAAAACAGGGCAGAAGACCGGTTTTTTTATAGACCAGAGAAATAATAGAAAGAAAATTAGAAAATATGCTTCCAAGAAGAGTATTCTTGATGTTTTTTGTTATACCGGGGGATTTAGCCTTAATGCAGCCAAATCAATGGCAAAAGAAATTGTTTGTGTGGATGCATCAAGGGTTGCATTAAATATTTTAGAGGAAAATTTTAAGGTTAATAATCTTAAATCCCCTGAAATTATAAAGGGGAACGCATTTGATATCTTAAGGGAATTGAAAGAAAAATCTAAAAAATTTGATTTAATCATTCTTGATCCGCCAAAACTTTCAAAAAAAGAAACAGATAAAGAAAGGGCGCTAAGGGGCTACAAGGATTTGAATATGCAGGCTCTTAAGCTTTTAAACCCTTATGGAATACTTTTTACATTCTCATGTTCTGGTAATGTTTCCAGGGATGATTTAAAGAAGGCCATTGCGTGGGCTGCTCTTGATGCAGAGAGGGAGATTTTTATTGTAGAAAATCTCTTTCAGAGTGAAGACCACCCGATAAAGTTTTCATACCCTGAGTCTGAATATTTGAAAGGGTTTGTGTGTTTTGTGAGGTGAGGTAGTAAGAACTGCTTAAATAAACAATACATTTCTAACCTTTTTTCATTAATTTGCTGGGCACCCACTGATTGCTCTTTTTTTGCTTTTGCATTAGCTAACTTTAGACTGCTTAAGTATTTCAAACTTGCCACAAAGCCAGCTATAATACTATCCCACGTAGACCAGCGGCTTTTTCTATGGTAAGTTTCTCAAAGCTATACCTACTTCCAACCCCCATTGTCATTCCATCGTATAGATTGACCGTATGAAAAATAATATTACTTAAGCTAAAATTTATTTTTGCTATTAATCAGATTAACATCAGATAAAAAAATTTCAACTTCAGTTCCGGGGATGAATTAAAATAATGGAATTTTTTTTAAGTTAAGTTTATAATTTTACATTAGCATTTGATTTGTTAGATTAAAAAGGAAAAAATTTTACAGAAAACTGGGGTCATAATATGGAAAAGAATTTAATTTTTGAAATTGGTGTAGAAGAAATTCCTCATGGGATACTAACCTTTACAACAGCTGAATTTTTTAGAATTGCAAAGGAAAAACTTGATGAATATGGTTTTGTGTATAAGGATGTCAGGGTTTTTTCAACTCCAAGACGTCTTGCATTATTCATAACAAATTTAAGTGAGAAGACAAAAGAAAAAATAATTGAGAAAAAAGGACCGTCAGTCAAAGCGGGTTTTGATGAAAATGGCAACCCCACAAAGGCTTTAATAGGATTTTTAACTGCCTGCAGGGCTAAAATTGAAGAAGTAAAAATTCAGAACAATTATACTTACTTATATCTTAAAGAGGGGGGTAAGCCAGTAAAAGAGATTTTCCCTTCTTTCGCACGAGATGTGATTTTTTCTATCAGTTTTCCTAAATCAATGAGATGGGGAAACTATTCAACATCTTTTGTAAGGCCAATAAGATGGGTTACCGTTCTATACGATGGCGAAGAAATTCTGTTTTCTTTAGATGGGTTACCAACAAGAAATATTACTTATGGTCACAGATTTTTATCAACTTCAGTTATATCTCTAAAAGATGCTACAGAGTATGAAAAAGCTTTAAAGGAAAATTATGTAATACCTGATCCTGAAGAAAGAAAAAAAATAATAAAAGATGAAGTTGACAAAAAAGCAAGGAATTTAAACGCAAGACCGATAATGGGGGATAAGTTACTTGATGAACTTGTAAATTTAGTAGAATTTCCTGTAATTGCTGTTGGAACTTTTGAAAAAGAATTTTTGACTTTGCCCAAGGAAGTTCTTATCTCCGAAATGGTGGATCACCAGAAATTTGTACCTCTTGAAAAGGAAGATGGAACACTTCTGAATAAATTTCTGATCGTGTTAAATACTTTTGAGAATCCCGACATTGTTAGGGGTAATGAAAGGGTTATCAGAGCAAGGTTTTCTGATGGAAGGTTTTTCTATGATGAGGACAGAAAGGTAAAACTCGAAGAGTATGTTCCAAAGCTTGAAGGGGTAATGTTTGCAAGAGGCCTCGGGACAATGAAAGAAAAGGTTGAAAGGATAATAAGGTTGACTGAAAAACTTGCAAAGATTTTAAAGATGGAGAAATTTCTTGAAAATGCAAAAAGGGTTGCACTACTCTGCAAAGCTGACCTTGTAACAAATATGGTATATGAGTTTCCTGAACTCCAGGGAATTATAGGATATTATTATGCTTTGGAGTCTAAAGAAAATGAAAGGGTTGCAAAAAGTATAAAGGAACATTATCAGCCACGTTTCAGTGGTGACGATTTGCCAGCTTTTGAGGAAGGTATTCTTGTTTCTTTAGCAGATAAATTTGATAATCTTTTTGCTCTGTACTCTGTTGGAAATTTCGTAAGTGGTTCAAAGGATCCATTTGCTTTAAGGAGACAGACTCTTGGAATTATAAGGATACTTATTGAGAAAAAATTGAATCTTGATATATATGGGTTTTTAAATGAGGTCTTCGAGGAATATAAGAATTATTTATCCGTTAAAAAAGAAGAATTTGAGGAAAAAGTAAAAAGCTTTATTACTACAAGAACTAAAACTGTACTTAAAGAATATTGCTTTGAATATGATGAGATAGAGGCAGGTATTACAACAGAGGTTTCAAATATTTATGATGCTTACCTGAGGATAGAGGCAATTCATTCTATAAGGCAGACAGAAGATTTTAAAAACCTTGCAATTGCATTTAAGAGGGTAAAGAATATAATAAAAAATGAAAAAAAAGTTGAGTTTAATGAAAGTTTGTTAATTGAAAATGCCGAAAAAGAGTTGTATAATCTATACAAACAAAACAGAGAAAAATTTCTGGCCTGTGTTAAGTCCCAGAATTATCAGCAGGCTGCGAAAATACTTGCAGGTTTTAGACCTGTTGTTGACAGATTTTTTGATGAAGTGCTTGTGATGGAAAAAGATGAAAAGATTAAAAATAACAGGGTGGCGCTTCTGTATGTTATTGATGAATTATTTTTAAATCTTATTGATTTTGAAAAGATAGTTGTTGAGTAAGGGAAATGAAGTTTAAATTTCTTTTAATTTTTCTTTTTTCTCTTTTTTTTGCCAGGAATGTTTTTTGTGAAATTATTGTGCTTAAGAACTGGGAGATGCATAAGGGAGATTTAAAACCTGAAGAATTTGATAAAGCAAGCTGGCAACCCACCGAAAAAACATACTTTGAACACATTTCAAAAACTAATATCACCCTTTGTTTTAGAACAAGGCTACCAGATATAAAAGCAAAGGATTTAACCTTAAATACTTTTCATTTTGATCAGTATGTAGAAATTTTTCTTGAGACAAATTTTATATACAGTTTCGGTAGCAAGGAAAAAAATCTTTCAGCCTTTGGAAGACATTTCGTAGATCTGCCAGAAGATGTTTCTCATAAGTATTTATACATCAAAGTTTTTTCTTCATTTCAGAATATTGGGTTCAGTTATAATGTATATTTAGGTGAAAAATCTGACATTTTCAGGTTAACTCTATCAAAAGATATTGATAAGGTTGTAACTTCAGTAATTTTTATACTAATTGGAGTTGCTGCGATATTTTTAGCATTTTCTACAGAGACCCAGTTTTTTTCTTTTCTCTCCTGCGGAATCTTCAGCATTTTACTGGGCATTACTACTTTTTGCAGAACAGATCTAAGGTACTTTTTGTTTACAAACAATGCTATTCTATGGGGATATTTAGAATTACTTTCTTTATACCTTTTGTTGTCTCCAATTGCATATTATGTTTACCTGCTCAATGAAAAGGAAAAAAATAATCCTTTTACAAGAGTTATATTCTGGGCTGTAATAGTAGATTCTGTTTTTGCAATTTCTATTTTCCTTTTCAGTCTTGTGGATTCAAATATTCTACTGAAAATACTCGATGCTTTTACAATGTTGCTTATGGGAAACCTGATCCTTGGTGTAATTGATACATTGTATCTTATGATTTTGAAGAAGAATAAAGAGGCAATAGAAATTTTTTCTGGTATGTTAATACTAATGCTATTCAGTATAAAGGATTCTTTAGAAGATTTGAATATCCTGCCACGAATGGGTTTTTCCGCTTACTGGGGGCTTTTAATATTTATTTTGCTCTTGCTTGACATATTAAGAAGAAGAATATACAACATCCATAGAGATCTTAAAGTATATACAAGACAGCTTGAGCTTGACAAGATATATATAAAAAAGTCAAACGAAGAGCTAACTTATCTGAGTAAAGAGCTTGAAGCAACTCAAAAAGAGGTAATATTTAAGCTCTGTGAAATTGCGGAGGCAAGGTCACATGAGACTGGGAATCATATTATCAGAGTTTCCCAGTATTCTCGAATGATAGCAGAAAACTTAGGACTGTCTGAAAAAGATATCAGATTAATTTCCCTTGCATCTCCAATGCACGATATTGGAAAGCTTGCCATACCTGATAATATACTTAACAAGCCCTCAAAATTGACAGAGGAAGAGTTTGAAATTATAAAAACACATACTACGATTGGTTATGAGATGCTTATGAAAAGTTCACATGAACTCTTTACTTCTGCGGCTTTGATTGCATTGCAACATCATGAACATTATGATGGCACAGGTTATCCTAAAGGATTGAAGGGAAATGAAATTCATATTTATGGTAAAATTGTTGCTATTGCGGATGTTTTTGATTCTCTTTCGTGTGATAGAGTTTATAAAAAGGCATGGCCTGTTGAACAGGTACTTGAATATATTGAAAATGAAAAAGGCAAACATTTTGATCCTGAACTTGTGGATGTTCTCTTTAAGTACATTGATCTGTTTTTAAGAATAAGGGACAGGTACAATGATAAATTTGAATTCAGCGAAGCCTTGAGTACTTTATAAGTATTGTTTCAGGAAGGTAATGTGAAATTTTTTAGGCTCATTTTTTTATATTTTTTATGTTTGATTTTTTATTTTTCCTGTAATCTAAGGTCTATTGAATATAAAATATTAGAAAAAGAAGGTGTTTTTGAAGTTTATGTTGAAAATTGTCCTTTATTTTATGTTTACTCAATTGAGAACAATAGAAATGAAATAAAAACTTTAATTGCTTTTATATTGAGACATTTTAAGGGGAATATAAAACCTGAATCTGTTTTAGTTGCAAAAAAAATCAACTATAAAAATCCATACCAGCTTTTTTTTGAAATTGGAGATAATTTATATTATAATTGGAAGAACATTCTATTGAAAACAGGAATTATTGAAAATGAATGGTTTATATTTTTAAATAAATATCACGATAAACTTGAGATTTTAAAAAAGGAAAAGAATAATATTTTCAGATTATATGAGATTGATAACTTTCTTGCAGGTATTGATAAAGGGGGATTGGCAAAAGTTGAGGCTTTCAAATACAGTGTTAAGTTTTTATTGAGGGAAAATCTTTATACATCTATGCAGGAATTTTTTTCAAGACCAAACAGATATTTTAAATCAAGTGAGATAGAATCCATTTTTTACAGGATGGTGGTTATTCCCGAGGTTTTAGAGTTTACAAGATATTTAATAAAAAAGTTTGGGAAGAAAAAAGTTATAGATCTTGCACAGAATTACTTGGCTACTGAAAAATGGAAGTTGATTTTAGGTGAAGAAATTAATGATATAGAAGCTGAGTTTTCAAAGTACATAGAAAATTATAAGTTTAAGCTTTTTTCCCCGGGTTCAAATTATGTGAATGAGTTTGAAAAACTTATAATTACTTACAACAGAAATACAAAGGAAGTTCTTTTTAAAAAATAAACGGAGACAGGAATATGAAAGGTGAAAAGTTTTTAGGAGGGGCAATATTAATACTTTTTGTAATTTCAATTATTCTCAGTGTCATTATACTCAAGGATCTAAAAAAGGAAAAAAAGGCCGAGGCTAAAACAAAGTTTGAAAGTATATTCAAACCAGCAAAAATTCCTTTTTATCCTGACAACACCATTGCAGTTTTAAATATTTTTTCTACTATCAGTTATGTTGATGACAGTTCCTATTTTGGTCTTATTAAGTCTGGCGCTGTTTACTGGCTTGAAAAACTTAAGTCCATAGAAGACCAGAAAGGTGTGAAAGCCGTAATATTGAGAATAAACTCTCCTGGGGGAACAATCGGGGCTACTCAGGAAATTTATAATGAAATTCTCAGACTGAAACAAAAGGGTAAGGTTGTAGTGGTTTCAATGGGTGATATAGCTGCTTCAGGTGCATACTATATTGCCTGTGCAGCGGATTATATAGTTGCAAATCCTGGGACTTTAACGGGAAGCATCGGCGTGATAATTTATGGGATAGAAGTTTCAGATTTATTTAAAAAAATTGGTATTTCATATAATGTAATAAAAAGCGGAAAGATCAAAGACATTCTTTCTCCATACAGAAAGATGACTGAGGAAGAACAAAAATTGCTAACTGCTCTTGTAATGGATGCTTACCAGCAATTCTTTGATGCGGTGGCAAATTCAAGAAAAATAGATAGAGAAAAACTCAAAGAAATAGCAGATGGTAGAATTTTTACCGGCAAACAGGCACTTGAGGCAAAACTAATTGATGAAATTGGGGATTTTGAAAAGGCTATTGAGGTAGCAAAAACTATGGCAAAGATTTCTGGTAAGCCAAACATTATAGATCTTGACTTCGAAAGGAATATCCTTCAGGGATTATTTTCAATTTTAAAGAAAAACAAAACTATAAATATATTTGAGAGAATGGAGTTAGATTCTCCAGTTTTATACTTATTCTCTCTGTAAGGATCGTTTTATGAATTTTTTAGAATATCTGGGGAAGATAGTTTTTTCTTATTTTCACCCTTTTAGATTGATGGATGAGGTTTATCAACTGTGCATAACGGGTTTTCGTAAAAGAAAACTTCTGTATAACACCATTTTGATATATCTTCTTGGACTTTCAGCACTTCTCATTTCAAGATCTTTTTTGGGAAGAATAATAGTTGGGGGTATACCATCTCTACTTCTTTTGCTTTTTATCTATTTTTTATGCAACATAGCTTACATTTTCATTGCCTTTTCAATCCTTCATTTTTTTAAGATGAAAGTTGAGTTTGATGAACTAACAATACTTTACTTTTTAGGTGATTACATTTATATTATCCTTTTACCTCTAACTATATTCTTTTATTTCATTCTCAGGTCGCAGGTGAATTATGTTTTAAATTTTTTACTTCCTATTTTCTCGATTTTAAATTTACTGCTCAAGGTTAAGGCTTTTGTGGTTTTGACAAAACAAACGAAAGAAACAGGGTTTTTGTTTTTTATTATTCCATTTTTGTTTTTATTTCTTCTTGTGTTTTCAATGTTAGTGTATATTTTTACTTCGCTTTTCAGTTATATTGCTTGAGGCTTATGATGGATACCACGTTAATATTAAAAAAATTAAAGAGAATGTTTTTTTCGAAGCTGGACTTTTACTTTTATGAAGAATTAATTCCAAATTATGTTTTTGGGCTTTTGATTTTTACTTTTTTAATGTTATTAAATCAGTTGTTTTATTTGATAAGGCTCTATACGGTTTACAATGTCCCCTTGAATCAGGTTTTTTTACTTCTTATGAATTTGATTCCTTTCATTCTGACTTACACTATGCCTTTTTCAATCCTGCCATCAGTATTGATAACGATGGGAAGATTGTCGGCAGACAGTGAAATTATAGCAATGAAATCCTGTGGAATTTCTACAATTAAAATTATGTTACCCGGCATTGCCTTCGGGATTTTTATTACAATATTTTCTTTTTTCTTTAATGAGAAAATAGTAATCAGGGCAAATGAAATCTATGTGAAATTAAATGCTAAAATAATAGCACAAAAACCGGCAGTAGAATTAAAGGAGAAATCATTTCTCGAATTAGGGGATTATAAGATAAGTTTCGAAAGATTGAGTTATGATGGTAATATAGAAGTTTTACACAATATTTCCGTAGTGGATCTGAAGGGGAGAAAAACAATCCAGGCACAGATGGGAAGAATATTTTTAGATCCTGAAAATCCTGAACACTATATTTTAAAATTTATGAATGGATCCATTTCTGAAGTTACAAAGACAAAGAATCCAACCGAGCCAAATTCAAAAGAGGAGGAAAAATTTTTCGTCGCATCTTTTAAGCATCTAACCCTACATGCATATGTCACTCTTGATAGTGAATATTATTCAAAAGGACCTGATATGATGAGCATAAAGGAATTAAGTAAAGAAGTAAAAAGCAGATCACAACTTAATATTGAAAAGATTGAAAGTTTTTTAAGTGACAGGCAAAGGGTTGTCAAAGAAATAGAAAACTTAAAGAAGCAGTTAAATGTTGAAACCAAAGGATTATCCAAGGAAGAGATAGAAAAAAAACTGAAAGAATTTGAGGGTAAAATTGGGAATTTAAAAAAGGAACTAATTATGATAGAGAAAAGTATAGAAAACTATAGAAATGGACTTCCACGTTATCAACTTATGAAACTTTATGAAAAATTTGCTCTTCCTTTAGCTTCCCTTAGCTTTGTAATACTTGCTCTTTCTTTTGGGATGTTTCTTCCCAAAACCGGAAGAAATGAAGGGCTGGGCATAAGTCTTATTCTTACTTTAGTTTTTTTTGCTATGAAGGTCGGCAGTGAAAATCTCATAATGAAGGGAATATTACCTGTTTTCTTCGAGTGGGTACCAACTCTTGTATATTTTTTAGCTGGGATGATTCTATTTATACTAAAAATTAGAGAGTAAAAAATGGATGAACTGGTTGGGAAAATCAAAAACTTTTTAAAAAAGTTAAAGTGGACACCTTTCGATAGCTATATACTTAAAAATTTTTTACTTTCTATTGCGGGTTCACTGGTATTTCTTGTGGTAATTTACGAAGTTGTACAGTTTTTTAACGAACTGCGTTACCTGCCAAAAAATGTAGATGGATTGGGGCTTTTTTTGTTTCATCTTTATGATGGTGTTTTTTATTTTGGTATATTTCAGCCATTTTCCTTTCTATTTGCAACAGTGTTTGTAATGAGCAGAATAGCACAGTCAAGGGAACTTGTAGCAGTGGTAAGTAGTGGAACCAGTGTTTACAGGATAGGGTTTTATACTATCTTGTTTACCTTTTTGTACTACTTACTCCTAACTTTTTATCTTCAAAACAACTTTATTTTTCCAACATATCAAAAAAGGTGGATAATATGGCAGAAAGTTTTCCACAATTACAAAACTGATGAGGCAATTGAAAGGCTCAAGGATAACAGAAATTTCTCTATTTTTGGAAACCATAACTTACTTTATATTGTGGATTATTACGACTCTATTTCCAAGGAGTTAAATAAAGTTACAGTGGTAAAGTTTCAAGCAGCAATTCCAGATACTGGAAAGAAAATTAAAGAAGAAATTGAGATAAAAAATGAGGATATTGGATGGCTTATTACCAATATAGATAGGATATTGATAGAAAAAGGCCTGACTTATTCTGAAAATATAAAAATTGGACTTAGAATCGACGCTGAAAAAGCAATATGGGATGTTAAGGAAAAAAAATGGAGATTTAATTATGGAACGCTAAGAATGGTTGAAAATAATGGTGAAAGTTTTAAGATACAGTTTTTTACAAACGCGAGTTTTGATTTTATAGACGATCCACCTTACTATTTTGAAAAAATATGGTACCCTGTTGATGCAATGAAATATGACGAAGCAAAAAGATATGTGGAAAAACTCAAGAAAACAAGACAGGAATACAAGGGAGAAGCTGCTGCATATTATTCCAAGTTTAGCTATGCTCTTGGTATAATTTTTGTGGTTCTGTTAGGAATTGGAATAATAGATATGTCTAAAAGAAAAATTTCTTTCATAATCAACCTTATGATTTCAATGTTAATATTTGTGTTGTATTACCTATTTTATGCACTTGGAATATCCTTTGCGGCAAAAGGAAATATTTCTCCATTTCTTGGTGCAAACCTTGGCACAGTTTTTTTAGCCATATTTTCAAGTTATCTTTTCTTAAAGGTGAAAACGTAGTTAAAAGCTTTAAGATCAGTAGTCGTAAAGTTCAACAGATGTATTTTTAATCTCAAATCTTACAGGAATGAGTGAATAAAAATTATTTAAGCACAGGTTATCTTTTCTGGTATAAAATTTGAAATAATTTCCAGTGTAACCCGTGTATAAGTTATCTTTCTTTTCCTCAATCAAGATCTTCTGTGGTTTTCCGATTATCTCTCGCCTGACGAAATCACTAACCACATCTTTAAATTTTCTTTCAAGTATCTTTTCTCTCATTTTCTTTATTTCCCAGGGTAAATCGGCAAGCAAAGAGGCTTTTGTGTGTTCTCTCTTGGAGTAAGCAAAGATATGAAGCCTTGAAAATTCTACCATTTCAACAAGTTTTAAAGTTTCATTGAATTCGTCATCTGTTTCAAAAGGAAAGCCCACGATTATATCGGTTGTAATTCCTGTATCTTTTTTTTCCATTCTAATCTGTTTTGTTAATTCCAGGAAGTACTCTTTGGTGTAGTTCCGATGCATCCTTTTGAGAACACTGTTGCTTCCACTCTGTAACGAAATATGAAAATGCGGGCAGAATTTTTCATTATTCAGAAAATCTATCATTTTTTTGTCAAATTCATCAGGTTGTAAGGAAGAAAGTCTTATTCTAAAGTTTCCATTAACTTCAATAATATCTTTAACCAGATTATAAAGCTTGTAGCCATTATAGTTATAATCAGAAATATTTACTCCTGTAAGCACAATTTCTTTGTAATCCTTTTTTACTAATTCCTCCGTAAATAAAAGGATTTTTTCAGGATCAAGACTTTTTGATCTTCCTCTTGCAAATGGAATTTTGCAATAGCTGCAGAATTTATTACATCCATCCTGAATTTTTATAAATGCTCTTGTCCTTTCAAAAGAAGAAACTAACACAAAAGGTTCAATTTTATCAATACAACCTTTTTCAGGTGAAACGGGGGTATCACCTTGTGATACCCCCACGGGTTCAACCCTATCAATAAAATCTTTTTCAGATGGCGACGGGGTATCACCTTGTGATACACCAACAGGTTCAATTCTTTCAATAAAACCTTTTCTATGGAGATTTTCTTTGCTGGTAATGATTTCTGGTATCTTAAACTTATCATCGTTTTTAACCACTATATCAACACATAAATCTTTTTTTAAATAATCATAATCAGTTGTAGCATAACAACCTGTTGCTACAACTAACTTGTTTTCTCTTTTTGCCTTTTTTATCGCATTGAAACTCTTTGTTTCGGATTTTTTTGTAACAGTACATGTATTAACCACTACAATATCGCATTCTTTAATGTCAAAAACAATATCAAATCCCTTTTGTTTAAATAAATTTATCAATGCTTCTGTCTCAAATTGATTGAGTTTACATCCAAGTGTTTCAAAATAAACCTTCAAGGTTTTCTCCTCCTCTTGATAATTAACTTAAAAATTTGACAAAATACTCTTCTCGATATTATAATATTATTAGAGAATGCGGCCATCGTATAGTGGTAGTACCTTAGCCTTCCAAGCTATTGGCGCGGGTTCGATTCCCGCTGGCCGCTATTTTTTTATAGCTCTGGAATTCTCCAAAAAAGCTTAAAAGCTTTTTTGGACAGCATAAAAAGGGGAAAATTTCCTTCCGGTTTCCTATATTGCAATTTTGCTTTAGCACTCTTAATGTATAAAATTCCGTTATAAAATAGCGACGACTTTTCATTTTTTGTTTTGAATGACGAATATCCCTCTTCATTGTGAAGTTCTTCAAAAACTTCCAAAACAAGAAAAATTTTCCCCTTAATCCCGTATTATTCAATTTTGTTTCACTAATCCAGGGTTTAAAAAGGAGTTTTCAATTTCCCTTTATCAGCTTGTTATAAAACCTATATACAATAATTCCCTGTTGAACCGGGGAAATGAAAGGGGATCCCCCCTTTCATTTATGTGTCTAAAAATCAAAGACTTTTTAGACTACCCCATAGCTTTTTTGTTAATCTTTAAGAAATCTGTTTATTGCTGAAATTATCGCATTCAGTGAGGCTGTAGTAATATTTTCGTCAATACCCACGCCGTATCTTTTTTCCCCATTACCATTTTCAAGGCATATATAAGAAACTGCTTTTGAGTCTGATCCCTGGCTTAAAGCATGTTCTTCATAATTGACAAACTTATACTTTGATAAGCCAGCATGTTGCAGTGCATGGAAAAATGCATCGATAGGACCATTCCCTTCTCCTTTAACTTCAAGTGTTTTTCCATTGATTTTCAATGTGGCAACGATATGCACAATGTTATTCTTCTCTGAAAGATTTTGAGTTTCATCTATGCTGTATTTTATGAGCTTAACATGTCCTTCTAAATCTAAATATTCTTTCTTAAACAATTCAAATATTTCTTCTGGTTTAAGTTCGTTGCCGGTTTCATCAGTAACCTTCTGGACTACCTGGGCAAACTCAGGTTGCATCTCTTTCGGTATCTTAAATCCATAATAGTGTTCCATAACAAAAGATACTCCACCCTTACCTGACTGACTGTTAATTCTGATTATTGGCTCATAAACTCTTCCAACATCAGATGGATCTATAGGAAGGTAAGGCACTTCCCAGTAAGGTGGTTTTTCCACTTCGTAATAGTTTAAACCTTTTTTTATTGCATCCTGGTGAGAACCTGAAAAAGCTGTATAAACAAGTTCTCCTGCGTATGGATGTCTTGGATGAACCTTCATCCTTGTGCATCTTTCGTAAACCTCAACAATACTGTTTATATCTGAAAAATCAAGCTGTGGATCTATTCCCTGAGAAAACATATTCAAAGCTATGGTGAGTATATCAGCATTTCCTGTTCGTTCTCCATTACCAAAAAGTGTTCCTTCCACTCTCTGTGCCCCGGCAAGTATTGCAAGTTCAGTGGCTGCGACAGCAGTTCCTCTATCGTTGTGAGCATGAACACTTATTATTACAGAGTCTCTATTTTTTATATGTTTTATAAACCATTCAACCTGATCAGCATAAATGTTTGGTGTTGACATTTCCACTGTTGCAGGTAAATTTATAATCATTTTATTCTCGGGTGTAGGTTTCCATACATCCATTACCGCTTCACATACCTCTACGGCAAAATCAAGTTCTGTCCCTGTAAAACTTTCTGGTGAATATTGCTTGATAATTTTTGCATTCTTATCAAATTTTTCAGCAAGTTCCTGAATAAGAGTAGCTCCCTCAACAGCTATGTTAATTACACCTTTTTTATCGGTTTTGAAAACCACTTTTCTCTGCAAGGTAGAGGTTGAATTATAGAGATGAACAATAGCACGCTTTACACCCTGTAAGGATTCAAAAGTCTTTTCTATCAGATGTTTTCTTGACTGTGTTAAAACCTGTATGGTTACATCATCTGGAATGAGATTTTCATCTATCAATTTTCTCATAAATCTGTATTCTGTCTCAGAAGCAGAGGGAAATCCCACTTCAATTTCTTTAAATCCTATTTTTACAAGCATATTGAAGAATTCTAACTTTTCCGGAACATTCATTGGTATTGGCAAAGCCTGATTGCCATCCCTTAAGTCAACACTACACCATATGGGTGCTTTTGTAATTGTTTTATCTGGCCATTCCCTGTTTTCAATTTCTACTTTTGGAAATGGTTTATACTTTTTATAGTTCATCATAACATTCCTCCTGTTTTATAAAATATAAAAAATATTTTCTACTTAGAGTTTATTACAAAATAAAGAATATGTAATAAACTAAACCTGTGGTAGGTAATCCACTACCCATAGATATGATGGTAATAGGTAGGTAGTTGAAAAGAATATAGCCACAAAGTGAGAAGCTATCTTATACATCTTGTAAAAGCTACAAGCCCCATAAAAAACCTCCTATGGTTTAATTATAAATAATTATCGGAAGAAAATCAAGTTTTTTTCTGGAATATTTCCCACATGGCAATTGCCGCAGCTACAGAGGCATTGAAACTATCTATTTTACTGGTTGAAGGGATGAATACAAGGTAATCACTGTTTTTCTTTATGGATTTTCTTATACCAGAGTGTTCAGAGCCGATGATACAGACAGCTTTTTCAATTTTGCCAATTTCACATATATCTGTTTTCCCTTCTTTACAGAGAGAAATTATTTTATATCCATTCTCCCTTAGAATTGAAATCCAGGTATTGATGTTGTTTACATAGACAATTCTCTGTTTGTAAATTGCTCCAGCAGAAGCTTTAAAGGTTTGAGGAGTTAGTCTTGCAGAGTTGTCCCTGGGTAAAATTAAAAGGTGACAGTTAAGTAAAACTGCAGATCTAACTATTGCACCTAAGTTTCCAGTATCAGTGATTCCATCAAGAATCAATATATTTTTTATGTTTTCAGTTAACTCGAAATTGTTTTCATCTTCAACTATATTATCTGGAAGAATTAGACTTGCACATATCCCCTGATGTTTTCTTGACCTGGAGATTTTTTCAATTTCTTTTTTTTCCCTGAAGAGAACAGGAATATTATTTTCGTTTGCAACGTTGATTAGATTTCTGAATTTTTCTCTCTTACCTTTTTCAATATAGATTGAATCAAACTTTACTTTCTCGATTAATCCCTCATACACTGAATTTTTGCCATATATTATCAAGTTTTTCTCCTTTGATAGTGGAAAAATAATATAGCTTTGATTGTCGTTTATGTCAATTTTTTAAGCGACTGCTATTTAAATTTTTGTCGACTTTAATTTGACAAAAAAAGCAAACTGAAATAAAATAATAAAGATAATAACCTTGGGATTGTTCATTCTAAACAATTCCCTTATAAAAGTTATTGTATCTAAGTTTTAAAACAATAACTTTTATAAGTCCATAAGGAGGAAGTTGAATGAAGAATTATGAGATTGCTTTTCTGTTGAAGGAAGGAGAGCATATACCTGAGACGAAGGAAAGAATTAAAAGTTACTTTTCTAAAACTAATGGTAGTTTTTTAAGTGAAGAGGATATGGGACTTCGTGAACTTGCCTACCCCATTCATAAAAGGAGAGAAACCTTTCATAAGGCATACTACTGGTTTGTAAAAGCCCAGTTAAATTCCGAAAAGATTTCAGAACTGGAAAAAATATTCAAGTATGACGAAAGTATTATTCGCTTTATGTTGCTTGTGGAGTAATTCGAATGAGCTGGGATATAAATAGAGTTATTCTCGTGGGTAGACTTGCAAGCGATGTTGAATTGAAATACACACCATCAGGAGTTCCTGTAGCTAAATTTAGGATAGCTGTTGGAGGAAAGCAAAGGGTTGATGGTGGTGATAATGTTTCTTTTTTTACTGTTGTAACGTGGAATAAGCAGGCTGAAACCTGTGGTAAGTTTCTTTCCAAAGGGAAGCAAATTGCTGTGGATGGAAGGCTTGAACAGAGAAGCTGGGTTGGTCAGGATGGTGTAAAAAGGAATTCTATTGAAATCATTGCTGAAAGGATTGAGTTTCTGGGAAGTGCCCAGATGCAACAAAGAAAAGATATCTCTGAAAAGAGTGAAGAGCTCTCTGGCTTTGAGTTTGACGGGGATTTTTATGACAATACTGATTTTGATCCAAGTCCAGCTATTCCTGATGATTTGAATAACAATGAAATAGATTTTTAAAAGGGAGAAGATTATGTCAGAAGAAGTAAAGTTAGCAGAAGAAGCAAAGCAGGAGTTAGTAGCTAAGGAAACAGAAAATCTTTCTTTAAGTGTAACTTCTGAAATAATAGAAGAAGAAGTAAAAAAAGAAAAAGAAGACGCAGTAGTTCCAGCTGCTTCGCAGGAAAAGAAAAAATTCTTTTTCTCAAAAAGGGTTTGCAAGTTTTGCACAAAGCAACTTGATGAAAGTTCAATTAATTACAAAAATTTAGATCTTATTAAAAGATTTACAATGGCTTCAGGTAAGATTCTGCCAAGAAGAATTAGTGGTAATTGTGCCAGACACCAGAAACTTATTGCAAGAGAAATAAAAAGGGCAAGAATTTTAGCCCTGCTTCCTTTTGTTGACAGATAACGAAGAAGAGCCGACTATAATATTCTAGGAGGGAAAGAAAATGAAGGTAATTCTTTTGGAGAATGTTGTTGGTCTCGGAAAGGCCGGGGATATAAAAAATGTAGCTGATGGATATGCAAGGAATTATCTTATTCCCAAAAAACTGGCCGAAGTTGCTACCAGAAAAAAAGAGGAGCAATTAAAACTTTTATCTAAAAAACTTGCCGAAAAGGCAAAGAAATTTTATGAGAATGCACTTTCAATGAAAGAAGCTTTAGAGAAAGAGGAAATTGAAATAAAAGTAAAAGCCGGGGAAGAAGGTAAACTTTTTGGCTCGGTTACTAACAGTGATGTGGCCAGGGTATTAAAAGAAAAAGGATTTGATATTGATAAGAGAAGAATACTTCTTGATCCGGTGAAACTGCTGGGAGAATATACTGTAAAAATTAAGCTTGATGAAGGTGTCGTTGCAAGTATAAAGCTTAAAGTCACTCAAGAATAAAATTTATGGGATATGACGAACTATTAAAGAAAGTTCCACCTTACAGTCTCGAAGCTGAACAGGCATGTATAGGTGCCATGCTTATCTCTCAGGAGGCAGTTTCTGTAATACTGGAGTTATTAAATGTAGAAGATTTCTTTGATGAAAGACACAGGGTAATTTTAAAGGCTATTCAGGAATTGTATGATAAAAGTCAGGCTGTTGATATAGTTACAGTTACTGAAAGGCTTGAATCCACAGGAAAACTTGCAAAGGCAGGCGGAACAGATTACCTTTCAATGTTAATGAATTCTCTTCCCTCTCTTACAAATGTTTCCACACATGCAAAAATAGTCCTTGAGAAATCAATTTTAAGGGCTCTTATTGATGCTTCGAGGAAGATAATTGATCTCGTGTATGAAACTGGTCAGGACCTTGAGAAAATATCTGACGAAGCTGAAAAACTTATTTTTGATGTTACTGACAGGAAAATAAGGACAAACTATAAGCAACTTAAAGAAATTTTACCGGAAACCCTTGCGGGTATAGACAGGATTCATAAGTACAAACATGTTTATACTGGTTTGCCCACAGGTTTTGTTGAGTTTGATGATAAAACCAGCGGTTTGCAGTCCGGGGATCTTATTGTTATTGCTGGTAGACCTTCAATGGGGAAAACTGCCTTTGCATTAAATGTAGCCACAAATGTTGCAAGCCATCTGGAGAATTGTGTGTTAATATTTTCACTTGAAATGTCAATGCAGGAGTTAGCTTTAAGAATGCTGTCAAGTCAGTCGAAAATAGATATGCAGAGAATAAGGAAAGGTAATATAACGAAAGAGGAATGGGATGAGCTTGTTACGGCAGGTGGAGATTTATCAAGAATGCAGATTTTTGTGGATGATACACCTTCTATATCACTTAATGAAATAAAGGCAAAGGCAAGAAGAATAAAATCAAGATACAATTTAAAATTGATAATTATAGATCACCTTCAGCTTATTACTACTTCGGAATCCAATAAGATGATTGTAAATAGAAATGCAGAAATTTCCTACATTTCGAGAAACTTGAAAGCGCTTGCAAAGGAACTGAATATTCCAGTCCTTGTACTTTCGCAGCTCTCCAGAGCTGTTGAGAACAGACAGGATAAAAGACCTATACTTTCGGATTTAAGAGAATCGGGTGCAATTGAACAGGATGCAGATGTGGTAGGATTTTTGTATAGAGAAGAGTATTATAATAAGGAGACAGATAAAAAGAATATTGCTGAACTTATTTTGCAAAAACAAAGAAATGGCCCTACAGGAACGATTGAGCTTTCATTCTTTGCGAATATACTAAGATTTGAAAATCTTGATAAGCATTCAAAGTTTATAACACCTGAAGAAATGGAATTTTGAGGTTATAATGAAAAAAATTGAAGAAATACTTTCAGAAATCGGAAATTTTTTCATCTTTTTCCTTGAATCAATCTATTATATGTGGGAAAATATAAAAAATCCACTGCAAGTCTTTGAAAATATTTATTTTATTGGTGTAAAATCTATTATTGTAGTAGTGGCTACAGGTTTTTTTATGGGTTTAATACTCGGGCTACAGCTTGGTGATGCACTTGAATCAATAATCACAGGAACGTCTCAATACTTAAGTGGTGCTCTTTCTGTAGCGCTTGTAAAAGAACTTGGCCCTGTTTTTACTTCATTGATTGTGGTAAGCAGGGTGTGTTCTTCTGTAACTGCACACATAGGGACTATGAAGGTTACAGAGCAGATAGATGCATTAAAAACTTTTGGAGTAAATCCTGTTGGTTATCTGGCTACACCAAGAGTAATGGCGGGAATGATTTCACTTCCGATTCTCGGTTTTATTTCGATTCTTACTTCCATGTTTGGTGCCTGGTTAATGATATCACTAACCCAGGAGATTCCTGCCATTGTCTTTATAGAGGTTGCACAGATACCTTTAAGAATAAGATATATATTTGAGTCTCTTATAAAAATGATAGTAATTGGGGGTTTTATACTTGAGATAAGTACATTTTATGGTTTTCAGGCAAAAAATGGTGCTGCCGGGGTTGGGGAGGCAACAATAAAATCCGTTGTTGTTTCAAGCTTTCTTGTCATTCTCATGGACTATATGCTTGGAGCAATATTTTTATTATTTTAACTGGAGAAAATTCAAAATGAAATATATAATAGAAGCATATGGTTTGAAAAAGGTTTTAAACAACAAAGTTGTGCTTGATGGAATAACGTTAAAAATTAAGGAAAAAGAAACGTTTACTATCATAGGGCAGAGCGGTGTAGGAAAAAGTGTTTTGCTAAAACTCATAATTGGACTTATGAAACCGGATGAAGGTGAAATATACATAAAAGGTGAAAAAATGGACTATGACGATGATATAAGATGGAATGAGGTGAGAAAAAAGTTTGGAATGTTATTTCAGGGTGGGGCACTTTTTGATTCTCTCACTGTGGGGGAAAATCTTTTATTTGTTCTGGATAGTTTAAGAGAAGAACTTTCGGAAAAAGAAAAAATTGATAAGGTCAAAACTGCTTTGGAACTTGTAGAACTTGAGGGTACAGAAAATCTTTCCATTGCTTCACTGTCAGGGGGTATGATGAAAAGAGTAGCACTTGCGAGGGCAATAGTTGCTGATCCAGAAGTTGTGCTTTTTGATGAACCCACAACCGGTCTTGATCCCATAACTACTGCAAATATAAATGAGTTAATTTTAAATCTTAAGAAAAAACTTAATACCACTTTTATAGTTGTGACTCATGATATTAAGAGTGCAAAGTATATCTCCGATAGAATTGGGATGATTTACAGAGGGAAGATCATATTTGTGGGTAATCCTGAAGAACTTGAAAAGACAGACAATCCCTATGTAAATCAGTTTATTCATGGGCTTCCTTATGGGCCTATTACAAGTGAAACTGAGCTAAAAATATAAATTTATTGATGGAGTAGTCTTATGTATGCAAAAATTAAAAAATTTAATCCTATAGCAATAGGTTTGTTTCTACTTATTGGTCTTGTTTTGCTTTTGTTTTTTATTTACTTTGCCGGGAAGTTCAGTTTTATAATTGGTGGTGGATATAAATTATATGTGGAATATGAATTTCTTGATAATCTGCAAAGTGGAGCAAAAGTCAGGGTGTCTGGTGGACCCGCCATAGGGTATGTAAGAAATATCTCATTTGAAACAGGGAAAATAGTTGTGGAACTTATGATAGAAGGTAAGTATAAAATAAATAGAGGGGCAAACTTCAGTATTTACTCTACAAGCCTTGTAGGGCAAAAATACATCAACATCTCAGGATATAATCCTTCGGCAGTAGACCACTACACTAACAATGAATACATCATTGGAATAACACCAATGGGCTTTGCAAGGACTATAGAATTTGCAGGTGCTGGACTTCAGTCACTTCTTTTTTCAGAAAAGGAGGAATCCTTAAAAAAACTGCAGAGTCTTTTTAAAAATCTTTCAGAACTTCTTCAGGGACTTAATGACCTTGTTAAGATTAATAGTCCAGAAATTTCTTCTTCTATTCATAAGCTAAATCAGGTTGTACTAACATCGCTGGAGGTGGCAAAAAGGTTAAATTCAACTGTATCGAACATTGAGATGGGGTCAAAGAAGTTAAATTCTACAATTCAGAATATTGATGAAAACCAGGTGAAGGAAATTATATCAAATATTTCTGTGATAAGTGTGGAATTGAAGCATCTTTCAACGGAACTCAATAGACTATCCTATGACAAAAGTAGTATATTAAATATAGCGAGGGACAAAGAGTTTAAAAACAGATTTGACAATATTGTCAGAAACTTAGAAGACTTCACTAAAAAGATTAAAGATAACCCATCAATACTGTTCTTCGGTAAATAATATATTTAAGGAAGCAAAATGATTCCAGTTAAAGATGAAAACCCAACAAGAAGTTTCCCATTTTTTAATACACTCTTAATAATGGTAAATATTTCAATATTCGTTTTGCAGATAATAAATCCTGCAATGAATGAATACCTTATAATGAAATATTCTATGATACCGGCAGTGTTTATTTCCAATCCAGTTTCAGAGGCCTACAGGCTTGTTACTTATTCATTTCTTCATGGAGGTTTCTATCATATTATCGGAAATATGCTTTTTCTTTATATTTTTGGTGATAATATAGAAGATGTTTTCGGTCATCTGAAATATATTTTATTTTATTTAGTTTCAGCTGTGATCGGTGTATTAACCCAGACAATTTTTTCTATCTCTTCAAATATTCCGATTATCGGTGCAAGTGGTGCAATTTCAGCTGTTATAACAGCTTATATGCTTATCTTCCCAATGCGAAGGGTCGTTACTCTGGTTTTCCTCGGTTTTTTTATAATCCCCGTAAGAATTCCAGCTTTATTTTATATTGCCTTATGGATAGTACATCAGATTTCAGGAAGTTTCTTTTCTTTATTGCTTCCAGTTATGGGGGGGATAGCATATCTTGTTCACCTAGGTGGAATAATTAGTGGTTACTTTGGTACAAAAATACTTATCAAAAGGAAAAAAAGAAGATATTGAACTTTTACGATTTCCTGTTTTAATACCAGATATTTTTATTCAGAAAATTTGACAATCCTCAAGTTTTTGTTTATAATATCTACATCAAGGCGTAGCGGGGTAGAGCAGTCTGGTAGCTCGTCGGGCTCATAACCCGGAGGTCGGAAGTTCAAATCTTCCCCCCGCAAAGCGTGGCGGGGTAGCTCAGCTGGCTAGAGCAGCGGAATCATAATCCGTTGGTCGTGGGTTCGATTCCCACCTCCGCTACATATCCTTATGTGGGGCTGTAGCTCAGCCCGGTTAGAGCACTGGCCTGTCACGCCAGGAGCCGCGGGTTCAAATCCCGTCAGCCCCGAAGATGGTAGCAGTCTGTGCAAAAAGTTCTAAAACTTTTTGCACAGATTTATACTTCCTTGTTTTTTAATTTTTAACTTCTCCCACAATAAAATCTTATGTGTTTTTTTCATTGTAATTTAAAGAGTTATCTGACTTTTAGCAGAATCTGTATGATGTGTTCAGAACAGCGTCTTCACAAAGTTGGATTCGTATTTCCTCAAGATAAGTATCAACAATACTTGCGGCCGCAAAGTCCTTAACCTGTAGATTTTGTACCAGTTGAACTCAAAAGGCTTCCACCGGGATGGAGAGAAATTAAAAATGAACATCCTAGAGTTAGATGGATAGAAGTAAGAGACCGATGGCAAGAATGGGAAAGGGAAAAATACTGGGAAAAGAGTGGATGGAGAAGAACACCTTCTTTTGGCAGTCCAATTGAAAGAAGAGAGGAAAAAATTCGAAGAGGCAGAAGAAGGTAAAATTAGCCGCTTTTTCCTATACCTTCAAAGCTTTTTCCACCACCTCTAAAGAATTTCATAAAGAATTCATAATACTCAAGCCTCATTACCTGAATACTCACAATAAAACCTTCAAAGACTATTACAAAAAGGTTTCCAAAAAGTATCACTACCCACTGTGTAAAAGCTGATTTAAAAATCTTAGAAATGATAAAAATAGCACTCATCAAAGCTCCATGATTCAGTGCAAAAGCCCCTACCCTCATAAAAGAAATGGTGTTTGTCAAAAAAGTCAAAACAGCCTCAACAACTTCGATCAATATCATAATAGGATTTATTGAAGTCTCCTCTTCTTCTTCAGATAAATGCCCTTTATGTCTGAAGATCAACTTTTCAAGAGGTTTTTCAAACGCAATAATTAAGAGAAAAACTAAAGGAATATAAATCAGGTTACCAATCCCTTTCTTCAAAAACACCTGCACAAGTATGTATAGAAAACTCCAGTAAAAACCAAGCCCTGGAATTCCTGTTGAGCTGAAAAAAAGACTTCCATAATTCTTTTCTTTAATACTGTTTATAATATTCAAAACAATTCCAAGAGAAACCATCCATACGCCAAACCCAACAGCAAAAAGAAGAATTTCCATTATATGAGAGATAGGTCTTATCCATATTGCCTTCATTACCTTTTCAAAACCAAAAACGCTACCGTAGAGAAGACCAAAAAAAGCAGAGGACAACCCAGCATAACAGATTATATTTGATATGGATCTTATGAAACTGAATTTTTTTACAAAGAGTCCCAAAAGGCCAATTAAAAACAAAACCAGCCCATGCCCAACATCACCAAACATTACACCATACATAATAACATAGCTAAAAGCCACAATCACTGTTGGATCTATTTCACCATACTTCGGAACTCCAAAATTTAAAACCAGCCCTTCAAAAGACTTGAGAAAAGAAGGATTAGAAAGTTTTGTCGGGGGAACAATTCTCTCTTTTTCCATTACTTCGTAGTCTGCAAGACTTGTTATTGCACACTTTTTATCAGTAATGTTCTCTATTGTACTCTTTAACTTTTCAAATTTTTTATCTGGAACCCACCCTGAAATCAAAACTACATCCTTTGTGGAAACAATTTCTTTTTCAATCAAATTTAAAGATTGATAATAAGTTATACTTCTTTTCAACTTCTCCAAAACTGGCTGACTTTTTCTAAGTAATTCTTTCATCCTTTTTTCAACCCATAACTCCTCATCTTCTAACTCTACCAAAGAAAGTCCCATTAAAACAATCCCTTCTCCCCCAAGGGAAGCTTCCGATGGTAGTCCGTAATCTTTGAAATAAGCATTCTTAAGTATGCTGTCTATCTTTTCTTTTATTTTTTTTGGATAAACAAGAAAAATCACAGTTTCCTTATCAATCTCACCAAGAAACCTGAGTTCACAGGAATAATCCTTCAGAGCATTATTCAAACCTGTTTTGTTTATTGCAGGAATTGAACCAAAGTATATCCCCAAAAATTGAAACTCTTCGTACTCAGAAAGGTCTATTTTCATTGAGGAAAGAAATAACTTTTTCCTCAAATTCAACTCATACTCAACCTTTTTCCTTTTGATTTCTTCAAGCCTTGTATTCAATTCAGAAAGATTGCTTTCAATCGAAACAAGAACAGGCTCTATCTCTTCTTCTGAAAAAATATCATAAGATATTTCCTTTTCTTTCTCTTCCTCTATTCTCTCCCAGAAACTTCTTACAAGGGAGAGAAGATAATCAACCCTCTTTTCAATTTCTTTGTATTTCAAAAGTCTTTCTTCAACTGGTACCTTTTTGAAAAAATACTTTTTTAACTCTGTATCTGTAACATTTATGGTTTCAAATTCTCCAAATCTAAAAAGCTCTTTTTTTACAGCATCCTTGAAACTGGCAAGAATAAACATATCAACCTTTCTCATCCTTTCAGGGAAAAACATTAAATTTCCTCCAGAAATTTTTAAAACACAAGAAATTTCAAAGTATCCTCAACACTTATTCCCTCTTTTTTTGCTTCAAGCAATACAATCCAGTTCTTTATATTTAAATAGTGAAGAATAAAAAATGAAAGAGTAAGTGACAGATTAAAAAAGCCAGACTTCATACCCCTTTTAGCCCTTTTCAAAAGTTCCTTAAGAAAATAGTACTCTATCGAATTTTCAAGAATCTCCGTATTAACATCAATTGAAATAAGCCTCCACTCCGAAAGAAGTTTTAAAAATTCCTCCTCTGTAGGGACATCGAGGAGTTTTTCATACCTGGATTGTGAAAGAATACCAAGAATCTCAGGCACAAGAACCATACATTCATTTTTGGAGAAATTAAAATAAAACCTGGCTCTATAAAGTGAAACAATCCTTTTAGCTTCAATAAAGTAAAAAAGAAGCTCTTTTATACTTTTTTTCTCTGTCAAAAAAAGACTATCATAAAACCTTTTGAGCGTAAAAGCAAAGTAGTTATCCAGAGCAACATCAAAAAAGAATGTAGCCTTACTCTCTTTAACCCTTGGAAAAGTATCTCTCGCGATCTTATAATACTCTGTGCCTGAGAGAAAATCCAGAAACTCGTCTACGGTATTTATTTCCCTTACAAACTCAACCTGAAATTTTGAAGTACCGCCAAGATTAAAAAGAAGTTCAAGAAAATCCTTCTTCTCAAGAATTATTGATTTCAGAATTAGCTTTATATTCTCTATCTCATAAGCCTTAAGCCAGGATTTAAAAAATTTTTTAGAATTACCATAAAGAAAGTTCTCAACACTTTTCAGGAATAAAAATTCCTCCTGTCTTATAGCTCTTTCGACAGAAATTATATCTTCATTTGTAATACTAACCTTCTTCAGCTTACCCTTTATAAAATCGATGAGGGATTTTAAATCAAGCTCTATAGCCTCCCTGATCTCTTCTTCCTTAAGAATTGAACTTCTCCATGCCATTATTTTAGGATATATAGAAACATATTTAAATCCTAACATACCTTAAGCCTCAAATATTTTCTCAATTATCTTGTTTATAATAACTTCCTTCTTTTCTGAAAATAATTTTTGCTTCTCACTTAAAAAATCATCAATATTTTTACTTTTTTCTTTTTTAATGTTTTCTACTTCCCTTTTGAGTTCTTCAATGCGGTTTTTTTTCTCACTTTCAAACCTCTGTGAAAAATCAAGTTCAAGCTTCTTAACCTTTTCAGTTGCTTCAGTTAGAATCTTTTCTGCCTCTTTTTCTGCTACTTCAAGTTGTTCTTCAAACTCAAGCTCAGCCTGTTTTATAACCTCAAGAATCTTTTTCATACCTCTTCTCCAATAACAAGAATATCAAACTCCGCATGCAAAAGAAGTTTTCTTTCTATTGTTGAAAATACATCTTTCAGACATTCACCACCAAGTTTTTTGGGAATAAAAATTACCTTATGGGCTTCATCATCTTTTCTAATATAGTTTAAAATTTCATGATATGGTTCCCCCTTAAGCACAACATGCGAACTATTAACTCCCATCGAAGCTGCCTCCTTTTCCATAAAGTTAAGATACTTTTCTATATCCTTTTCCATAGTTGATTGATAAAGAGTTACTTCCTCATCTATAAAAATCTTATATCTTGCAAGTTTATTTAAAAGCTCAACATTCATAACAGCAATAAAAACAACATCAAAATTGTGGTTTTTAGCAAAGCTAAGTGCCTTTTTATAAGCCTTTCTTCCCTCTGGAGAACCAGTAACAGGAATATAAATTTTACCCACCTACTCCTCCTTTCACCTGTTTTTCCTTGTTTGACTTTACTCTTTTCATCTGGAAAAATGATTCCCTTTCCCTTTCCTCAAGAGATTCCTGAATATACTTAATAATCTCTTTAAACTCTGGAATAAAAATATTCTCCAGTGCATTTACCCTTCGTTGTGTCTTTTTAATTTCGTAAGCAAGCCTCCATGCTTTAGCTTCAAGTTCGGCAACCTCAATCAAAAGATTGTACAACTCTTCCCACTCCCTTTTAAACCTATCATATATTCTTGTCCTTTCAAAAGCTGTAAGTACATCAAAAAAAATCCTCTCCTCCGATTTTTCAACACTTCTCTTTATCTGCGGCAAACTTAACCCCATCACCCCCTTTTCTGTTATCTTTATTCTACCGGTTTTCCCGGCGTTACTTAACAAAATTCTTCTGATGCCCATTTCTCCAAACTCAAGTTTAAGAAGTTTAAACTGATAATAAAGCTTTTTTAACTTCTCTTCAAACACTTTTCTCTTTTCTTTCACAAGCTCTGAGATTTCAAGCAGGTGCATAACAAGAACTTCTCTTTTCTCTTCAAGAAGATCATGCCCTTCTATGGAAAAGTCAAGCTGCTCTTTATATTCAAGAAGATTTGTCCTTGTAGGAGCAATTTCTGCAAGATTCATAAAACTTCCTCTTGCTTTTCAATATAGTATTTATTTATCTCTTCTTCCTTCAAACCCGTAAGTTCTGTCTTTGGCAGTATTGAAATCATCTTCCACCCTAACGAAAGGCTGTATTCCATAGTTCTATCCTCTGTAAATCCCTGTCCTATAAAATTCCTTTCAAACTCATTACCAAACTTAAGGTAAGCCTTATCAACAGGTGACAACTCCTCCTCTCCAATTATTGAGGCAATAGACCTTACTTCTTTTACTCTTGCATAACAGGCATAAAGTTGCATAAAAAGATGGGGATGATCGTCGCGTGTATAACCCTTTCCAATACTGTCCTTCATAAGCCTCGAGAGTGATGGCAAAATATCTATAGGTGGATAAATTCCCTTGCCATAAAGCTCTCGTGATAACACAATCTGACCTTCAGTAATATACCCGGTAAGATCAGGCACAGGATGTGTTATATCATCATTTGGCATCGTGAGTATTGGTACCTGTGTTATAGAACCTTCTCTACCTTTGACTCTACCAGCCCTTTCGTAAATAGTAGCAAGGTCACTATACATATAGCCCGGAAAACCCTTTCTTGCTGGCACTTCACCCCTTGCCGTTGCAATTTCTCTCAATGCCTCACAGTAACTTGTCATATCCGTAAGAATGACAAGCACATGTTTACCTCTCTCATAAGCCAGAAATTCAGCCACTGTCAGTGCCACTCTTGGAGTTACAATTCTTTCTATCGGCGGATCACTAGCAAGATTTAAAAACATTACAACATTTTTCAAAGCCCCTCTCTCTTCGAAATTATTTATGAAGAAAAAGGCATCATCATTCTTTATACCCATTGCAGCAAAAATTACAGCGAAATTACCCTCCTCCTCACCCGGTAATTTTGCCTGAGCCGCAATCTGTGCCGCAAGTTCATTATGTGGAAGTCCTGCTGCTGAAAATATTGGTAGTTTTTGTCCTCTTACAAGTGTATTCATTAAGTCTATTGCTGAAATACCTGTCTGAATATACTCTCTCGGATATGCCCTCACAACAGGATTTAAAGGTTCTCCATTAACATTTCTGTATGTTTCAGGTATGATATCAAACAAACCATCTATTGGTTTCCCCACACCGTTAAAAACTCTTCCGAGCATTTTTTCAGAAAGACCTATTTCAAGAGGTTTGCCTGTAAATCTAACCCTTGAGGTCTTCGGATTTATTCCACTTGTTCCCTCAAACAACTGAACAACAACAAATTCATCTGATGTTTCAAGAACCTTTCCTCTCCTTTCACTTCCATCTTCAAGTTTGACTATCACGACCTCATCATATCCAACGCCTTTAATACCTTCTACAATAAGAATAGGACCTTTTATAGAATTTATACCTATATGTTCTGTAGTTATTTCAAACATAAACACACCCCCTAAGAAAGATACTCTGTTTCTATATTTTTAAACTCCTCAAAAACTTCTTTCTCTATCAATTCGATTTCTTCAAGCTTATCATTGGGAACAGAAATTTTTATTCTCAATACCTTTGATATCGTTTTCATATTTCTTATTACGTAAATAGGAACACCACTTCTTATTAATTCTGAAGCTTTATCAAAAAACTTCAAAATAAGCCTCAATATATTTAGCTGTTTTTCCGGAGTTGAATATGTGTCAATCTCATCATATGCACTCTGCTGCAAAAATCCTACCTTTATCATTCTTGCAACATCAAGATAAAGCTGCTCACTATCAGGCAAAGCATCAGGACCTATGAGTTTTACAATTTTTTGCAGTCTATCCTCTTTTTGTAAAATTTCAAAACTTCTTATCCTTACCTCTGTGTAATCACTTGCAACATTTGTTTCCCACCACTGTTTAACATCATCTATGTACTGACTGTAGCTTCTCATCCAGTTTATTGAAGGGTAATGTCTGCTTGAAGCGAGAAATTTGTCAAGCTCCCAGAAACATCTTACAAACCTCTTTGTATTCTGGGTAACTGGTTCTGAAAAATCTCCCCCGGGTGGAGAAACCGCACCAATCACAGTAATAGAACCATAATTTCCAGATTTTACAAGACAATAACCAGCTCTTTCATAAAAAGCCGCAAGCTTGGAACCAAGATAAGCCGGAAATCCTTCTTCGGCCGGCATTTCCTCAAGCCTTCCAGAAAGTTCTCTCAAAGCCTCAGCCCATCTTGAAGTAGAATCAGCCATTATTGCCACATCATATCCCATATCCCTGTAATATTCAGCAAGGGTTATACCTGTATAAATAGAGGCTTCTCTTGCAGTTACAGGCATATTTGAAGTGTTTGCAATAAGTATGGTCCTTTCCATAAGAGGCTTACCTGTTCTTGGATCAATCAACTTTGGAAATTCTTCAAGAACTTCTGTAATTTCGTTCCCCCTTTCTCCACAACCTATGTAAACTATGATATGTGCATCTGCCCATTTGGCAAGCTGATGCTGCGTTATTGTTTTACCGGTACCAAATCCACCGGGGATACCAGCAGTTCCACCTTTAGCAATTGGAAAGAATACATCCACAACACGCTGCCCTGTCAACAGAGGTAAAGAGGGTTTAAGTCTTTTTTCAATGGGTCTTGGAAATTTTACAGGCCAGCGATGATACATTTTCACTTCTACTTCTTTATTCTCTTTATTCTTTATTATGGCAATGGTATCATCAACCCTGTAATCACCTTCAGGCACAACTTTTATAACCTTACCCTCAAGGGCTGGATCAAGGAGTATTTTATGCTCTACAATCTCTGTTTCCTGTACAATTCCTATTATTCTACCCCCGGTTAGATAATCACCCTCTTTTACCACTGGTGAAAAATGCCACTTTTTTTCCCTATTCAGGGCTGGAATGTTTATACCCCTACCAATGTATATCCCACTTTTTTCTGCAATAACCTCAAGAGGCCTCTGGATTCCATCATAAACATTGCCTATTAGCCCTGGGCCAAGTTCAACAGAAAGTGGAAGACCACTTCCATATACAACATCCCCCGGTTTTACTCCTGAAGTATCCTCATAAACCTGAATTGTAGCCACATCATTTTCAATACTTAAAACTTCACCAATGAGTAAAAACTCAGAAACATAAACCAGCTCCATCATTTTTAACATTTCTGTAAGTTTTGCAGAAACAATTGGTCCATTAACCTTAAAAATTCTACCCGCTACTTTATTCATAAAAATCTACCTTAATAAATTTTACTTTATTTCTCTAATAATCCCTATTGGAGTTTGCTCCCTGCTCTGACCAAGTGGATTATCTTTCAATATCTCATATAACTTTTTCTTATCAAGTTTTTTATTCGATCTGCCAAGAATTTTTCCACCAAGGTCATTGAGGTCCACTATTATAACATCCACACCGATTTTTTTACTTATTTCTTTTGCCACTTTGTCAGGATAAAGTGGTCCTAAAACCACATATTCATTGTATGGTGGAATGGTGTTTGGAGTTGGCCCATCAATAGAGGAAGCTCTGTATCCTGCAATTCTATAAAAATCACCTCTTCTCTTAAAAAAAGTCTTTGTAATAAAACTTACAAAAGCAGCAAATAAGATTCTTAAGACCCCGCATTCCCTTAATGCCATTTCCATTGTCTCGGGAATTCCAAGGCCAATTCCATGTTTGGTTTTAGTTACATACTTTGAAAGAAAAACGGCAAGTTTTCTCGGTTTTATTGATTTGACAGGAAAGGCTCTATTCTGAGAAATTGCAACAGCCTTTTCAGTAACAAAGACTATATCACCAGGCTTAATAATGTCCTTCGTATACCTTTCGACAATTTCAACTATATCCTCTCCAACCATTATAACATGAGTTTTTACCGGTATTCTTAAGTATTTTTTTCCTTCTACCTCAATCTCCGGATTTTTTTGTTTCATAAAAAATTTCCCAAAAAACTAATTTATTCACCAATTTCATCAACAATTATTTTCAATATTTCCTGTCTTGAGTTGTTAAAAATACTGTCAAATGATCCATCCACATATTCTGTATCTGTAAAGCAAATCACACCGCCTTTTATAGATACTGCCTTTGACTTTTCAACATCCTTTACCTTTTTTGCTATTTTCTCAAAAAGCTTTTCATCCTCAAAAGAAAAAGAAAGTTTTATTTTTTTATTTCCAAGTTTTTCCCTTGCTTTTTCAATCAGTTTTACAAGCAAATCTTCATACTTCTTCTCATCCTTCTTTATCCTTTCTATCACCTCATCAATCAGGTTTTCTATAAGGTTGTTGTAAAGAGTGGCCTTTTTGGTTTCTTCCTCTTTCATAAATTCCATCTGTACCTTACCATAGAGTTTTGATTTCATTGAAGCAAGTTCGGTTTCAAAAGCTTTTCTCTTTTCATCATAAAATTTTTCAAGCTCATTAATTTTTGAAATTATCATCTCATTGGCTTTCTTTTTTGCCTCTTCAATTTTGTTATTTGCCTCATTTAAAGTTTCTAATTTTATTTCATCAAGCATTTCTCTTATGCCCATAAAAATACCCTATATCTTTATACCTATCGCCTGTGTTATATAAGAAGCAAGATCAGTAAAGCGCCCTTCTTCTCCCTTTATAGACGGAATATCTATCACCAATGGTAAATCTTTAGAAAATCTCATCATATCAATCCACTCTTTAGCTTTTTTTTCAACTTCGTAAGTTACAATAACAAGACCATATTCTCTTGAACGTCTGATCTTCTTTATCTCCTCTTTTATGTCCTCTTCTGTCTCAGCTACTTTTGTTTCAATTCCTTCAAGTTCAAAAAACAAAGCTGTTTCTTTATCCCCGAGAAAAACCACTTTCATATTTAACTAAATATATTTATTAAGAATCATAATTGCTATAATAAGCCCGTAGATTGCAATACCTTCTGCAAGACCAACAAAAACCATAGCAGGACCAAATATCTTTGGATTTTCAGAGATTGCACCAAGTGCAGCAGAACCAGTTACAGAAACAGCTATACCAGCTCCAAGAGAGCCAACACCTACAGCAATTGCTGCGGCAAGATATGCAAATGACATTGTTTTCTCAGTAACTGGAACAGAAATCACCTGCTTTTCTGCTTTTTCCTGTGAGTATATTCTATTGGCAGAAAAAAGTAAAAGCCCTGCAGATATTACAAAAATACTTGCAAGACTTGAAAACATACCCAATTTCACAATAGAACGAGCAGTTTTTTTACTGGCTTTCAAAAATCTTTCTCCGAAAATTCCAAGAAGAATTACAGAAACGCAGGATATCAACAAAATCGAAATTCCAAGGATCAACATTTCTTTCCTCCCCTCTATATCTTAAGAGGAGATTATACACCCTATTATTTTTTTTGTCAAAAAATAAAAAATCCCCCTGATTTGCAATCTTTTTTGCAAATCAGGGGGATCTAAACACAGGTAGTCGTGAAAAAATTAAAATTAAAAGCCACCGGGCGGGATCGAACCGCCGACCCATTGATTACGAATCAATTGCTCTACCGACTGAGCTACGGTGGCAAATACAATAATAAATTATAATAGAATTTTATTAATATGTCAAAGCTAAAAAAATCCTTTCATAAGAGATGTCTTATACACTATTTCTTTTCCTTCCCCACGCAAATGCGTGAAGAAGGAAAAGGAGGAGTTAGAAACAGGTTATAAACTGGAAAGCACTTCATTCAGATTTCTGTATTCTTCTTTTAGATCTTCATATAATCTCTTATATATTTTATAATATTTTTGATATATCTTTGAGTTTCTCTCAATAGGGGAAAGCTTGGATGTAGTTTTTATTGTAGCCTTACATGCCTCAGGTACACTCTTGTAAACTCCCGCCCCAACCATTGCAAGCAATGCAACACCAAGAGCAGGCCCTTCCTGAGAATTTATTGTATAGACATCTGTTTCAAACATATCTGCCTGTATCTGTCTCCATATAAGGCTTTTTCCACCACCACCTGAAGCCCTCACCTCTTTTACTTTTATTCCCATTTCTTTTATAATTTCCATACAATCTTTAAGGCTGAAACCAACACCTTCCATAATTGCCCTTATAAAATATTTCTTTGAATGTCTGGGTGTTAATCCAAAAAAGACTGCTTTTGCAAACGGATCAAGGTGAGGTGTCCTTTCACCCATCAGATAAGGGAGATAAATCAAACCATCGCATCCGACAGGAACATCCTTTACCTCTTCATTCATAATTTCATAAGGATCTTTTCCAAGGATAGAGGCAACTTCTCTCTCAGAATTGCAGAAATTATTTCTAAACCACTGAAGCGAAAGCCCGGCTCCCTGAGTAACACCCATTACATGCCATGCACCCGGCACAGCGTGACAGAAAGTATGAACTCTCCCCTTCTTATCTATTGCTACCTTGTCCATATATGCAAATACTACTCCTGAAGTTCCTATTGTTGAAGAAACAATACCAGGTTCAACAATACCGTTACCCACAGCTCCCGCCGCCTGATCTCCTGCTCCACCAACTACAATTGTCCCTTCTTTCAAACCCGTAAGTTCAGCCACACTTTTAGTTATAGTACCGGTTACTTCAGGAGATTCATAAACTTTGCCAAGCAAGTTTTTATCAATTCCCAACTTACCGAGAACATAATCACTCCATTTTCTTTCCTTTATATCCAGAAACTGCATTCCGCTTGCATCAGAAACCTCTGTTGCAAATTCACCTGTCAATTTAAACCTGATATAATCCTTCGGGAGAAGAATTTTATAAGTTTTTTCAAAAATCTCTGGTTCATTACTCTTTACCCACATTGCCTTAGATGCAGTAAAGCCTGTTAGAGCAGGGTTCGCTGTAATTTCAATCAACTTTTCCTTCCCCACCAGATCTGTAATCTGCTCACATTCTTTTGCTGTCCTCTGATCACACCATATGATTGAAGGTCTTAAAACGTTATAATCTTTATCAAGCAAAACCAGCCCATGCATCTGGCCTGATAGTCCCAGACCCTTGATTTCAGACGAATTAACACCACTTTTCCTTATTACGTCTCTTATTGTGTTTACAGTTGCATTCCACCAATCTTCAGGATTCTGTTCAGCCCATCCAATGTTCGGCTGATACAATGGATATTCATACAATGAAGATGCTATAGTATTGGCCTTCTCATCAAAGAGGACAGTTTTCGTCCCCGAAGTCCCTATATCTATTCCTATGAAGTAAGGCATAACGCCCTCCTATTATTAATATTTCTTAGAACACATATTTCCACATCTGTCTCTTAAGAGATTTCGGATCAACTCCTTTTCTTTCAAATAATTCACTCAGTGTTACAAATTCATACCCCTGCTTCTTTAGCTCTGGGATAAGTATATCAAGGGCTTCAGCAGTTGGATGAGGCTCTGGCTGCACATCATGTAAAAGTATAATTGCACCGTCTCTCATTTCCTTGAAAACATTATTTGCAATTCCATCAGGTGTTCTATTTTCACATCCAGCCCAGTCAAAACCAAGAACTCCACTTGCAAATGGCATATCAATTACATCATACATTCTCTCGCTTGTAGCAAGGTTTGGTGGACGGAAAAACTTTGGAGTTTTACCTGTATATTTCTTTATAGCTTCTGTTGTTTTACTAACAGATTCCTTGATTTGTTCTGGTGATAAAGAATCCATACTGTTCCATCCCCATGAATGATTACCAATTTCACATCCCATCTTTACCATCCTGTCCAGAACAGGCTTTGTACTTTCATTAACAAGAGTTCCAATGACAAAAAATGTTGCAACAACACCATATTTTTCAAGCTTATCAAGCACTCGTGAAGTCAACTCAACATTGGGACCATCATCAAAAGTTAATGCACACAGTTTACTACTACCAGAAATAGATTCTGATTTACTTACACTTGCTTTTTGCTGGCATGAGAAAGCCAAGTATCCCGCAACTAAAACTAACAAGGCTCTTTTCATATATAAATCCTCCTTTATTGGGAATTTAAAAATACTTTTTCAAATATATTTTTTATTTCCCTAAAAAAACTTAACAATTCTCCCTGCAAATTTATACTTTTTTTCTTCTAATCAATTCTATTGCATTTTCAACAATATCGTTTTCAGTCAATCCATATTTTTCTAACAGAGCTTCAGGTTTACCGGATTTTCCAAATTTATCTCTTATCCCTATTCTCTTAATAAATACCGGGTAATTTTCACTAACTACCTCAGCAACTGCACTTCCCAATCCACCAAATATATTATGTTCTTCACAGGTTAAAATTGCACCAGTCTCCTTTGCTGCTTTTATTATAGCTTTTTCATCAATTGGCTTTATAGTATGCATATCAATAACTCTGGCAGAAATGCCCTTTTCACCAAGTATTTTCCATGCTTTAAGAGATTGCTGAACCATAAGACCTGTAGCTATAATTGTAATGTCACTTCCCTCTTTAAGAGTAATAGATTTGCCAATTTTAAAATCTTTAAAATTTTCATCATAAACACTCTCAACGGCAAGCCTGCCAAGTCTTATATATACAGGCCCATCATGCTTTATTGCCTCCTCTACAAGATATCTTGTTGAAATACCATCAGAAGGGTTTAACACAACCATACCAGGAATTGCTCTCATCAGTGCAATATCTTCAACACTTTGATGAGAGGCACCATCTTCTCCAACTGTTATTCCAGCATGGCTTGCAGCAATTTTTACATTAAGATGAGGATAAGCTATTGAATTTCTTATCTGATCAAAGGCTCTGCCCGTTGCAAAAACAGCAAAAGTACTTGCAAAAACAATATTTCCACAGGTAGCAAGGCCTGCTGCTGTTGCCATCATATTTGCTTCTGCAACTCCAAAGTTTATAAACCTCTCTGGAAACTTATTTTTAAACAATTCTGTTCTTGTAGATTTAGAAAGATCAGCATCAAGTACTATCAAATTTTTATACTTTTCTCCAAGTTCAGCCAAAGCTCTTCCATATGCTTCTCTTGTAGCAATTTTTTCAGGCATCACTTTCCTCCAGTTTCTTTAAATAATCATCAAGTTCCTTTATTGCTTTTTCGTACTGTTCCTGTTTTGGTGGACTACCATGCCATGAAGGATCATTTTCCATAAAAGAAACTCCCTTACCTTTTATTGTCTTTGCAACAATTACAGTTGGTTTTTCTTTCACTTTCTGTGCTTCTAAAACAGCATTATATATTTCTTCATAATTATGCCCATCAATGTTAATAACATTCCATCCAAAAGCCTTAAACTTTTCATCAATTGGCAAAGGATTCATAACCTTCCTGATATCACCATCTATCTGTAATCCATTAAAATCTACAAAGGCAGTTAGGTTATCCAGTTTATAGTGGGCAGCGAACATAGCGGCTTCCCACACTTCCCCCTCCTGAAGTTCTCCATCACCAAGAACAACATAAACTCTGTAGTTTTTCTTCCATATTTTGGCAGAAATTGCCATACCATTTGCTGCACAGATCCCCTGCCCCAGAGAACCTGTGGACATTTCAACTCCAGGGGTATTTTTCATATCAGGATGTCCCTGCAAATAACTATCCACACATCTGAAGCTCTTTATATCTTCTTTTGGGAAAAAACCTCTTTCTGCAAGTACAGCATAAAGTGCAGGTGAGCAGTGCCCTTTGGATAAAACAAATCTATCCCTGTCCTCCCACTTAGGATTTTTAGGATCTATATTCATTATTTCAAAATACAAAACTGTAAGTATATCAGCTACAGAAAGAGAACCACCGGGATGTCCTGAATTTGCACAAAAAACTGCCGTAAGTGCATTTTTCCTTACATTTGTTGCTATTTTAGCAAGTTCTTTAATCCTTTTTTTGTCCATTAAAAATCCCCCTGACTTTAACCAAAAACTTTATGAATCGGTATTAAAGCTGCCCCAAGCAAAGATGCATCTGCACCCATCTTCGAACAAAGAATTTTAACGTCGTCTACCCCTTCAAAGCTCTCTTTACTGAATATTTTCTGTTTTACTGACTCAACAATTAAATCCTCCCACTTAGCAATATTGCCTCCTATTATCACGGCCATGGGATCGAGACCTAGTATCAAATTTTCTATTCCTATTGAGAGATAATTTAAATAATTCTCCCATATATCAATGGCTACAACTTCATTTTTAGTAACAAGCTTCATAAAATCATCTATTGTTAAGACCTTTCCAGTCCTTTCAAAATAACTCTCAAGCAATGCCCTTTCAGAAGCATACAATTCCCAGCAACCCTTTCTACCACAATTGCACTGCTTACCATCAGGAACAATAACCATATGACCAAATTCACCCGCTCTTTGATTCTTTCCTTTATAAAGATGCCCGTTAATTATTACTCCTGTTCCAACCCCCTGAGTAATTGACACAAATACAAAATTAGATAACTTCTTTCCCGAAAGATAATACTCAGCAATGGCTCCTGCGTTTGCTTCATTCTCTATGTAAAATGGCAGTTTAATAAAATTTGAAAATTGCTTAAAATTAATATTCTTCATCTTCAAGTTAGGCGCAAGTTCCAGTATCATTTTTTTCTCATTAACTGTTCCTGGCAATGAAAAACCAATACCTAAGATTTTAGACTCCTCTATACTGTGTTTCGAAACAAGTAACTCAATCTCTTTAACAATTTTCTGTATAATTTCTTCAATTTTACCAATTGAAACAATGGAAAACTCAACATCTTCTATTATTTTACAATCAAGGTTAACCAGGGCGATTTTTGCCCTCTCAACATTAATATCAACTCCAAATGAATATTTTGAATCTGGTACAAACCTTACAATAACTGGTTTTCTACCCCCTCGAGAATCTGCAACACCGGCCTCTTCTATTATCCCTTCCTTCATTAACTCATTTATATTTGCGGTAACAGTTGGAATACTTATATTTGTTTTTATCGCTATTTCTTGCTTTGTAAGCTCGCGTTTTGCCATTAACAAATTTAATATTTTCTTTCTATTATAGTTCTTTATACTACCATGGGTAATGGCTTCATCTTTTTTCATAATACATTCTCCCAGAATAAATTAAATAATATTTTAAATCTTAATCAACTTATTGTCAAAGAATAATATAACAAAAATTCTACCTGAAATTTCCACCAACAAAATCTCTTCTATACAGAAATCCTTTTATCAAAAAAATCAATAAAGACTATGCAAAAAGCCACTTACAAAACTACAAAAAATCAAACTCTTTACTATAAAAAATTCCCCACATATTCTGCAACAAAAGTTCATAAAAGGCGGCTTTCTACACGGTCTTTAATCCAAAACTTAAAACACACTACGGAATTATCCTAAAACACAAGATTTTATAAGTAGCTGACAAAGATGTCATTTCTTACAAAATACCCTACAGGTCTTTGGATAATTCCGTAGAAAATTAAATTTTTAAAATCCTATTTTGTTTCAAGCACATACTGTGTTAAAATAGCTTCAAGCATTTCCTGTCTTCCAGACTGATTAACTATTTTATCATTTTCAAGTGCATATTTTTCAAGTTCTTTAAATCCAATCTTTCCATTTACTATATCTTTACCAATCCCTTCTTTATATGACTTATATCTTTCTTCAACAAATTTGTCAAATACTTTATCCTCAATAAGCCTGTAAGCTACTTTGAGCCCTAATGCAAATGCATCCATTCCAGCAATATGTCCGTAGAAAAGATCAACAGGTTCAAATGATGCGCGCCTAACCTTAGCATCAAAGTTTATTCCACCAGTCTTAAATCCTCCAGCTTTAAGAATTTCATACATAGCAAGCGTAGTCAAATAAACATCTGTTGGAAATTGATCTGTATCCCATCCTAAAAGTAAATCCCCCTGGTTAGCATCAATCGAACCAAACATTCCGTTGATCCTTGCAAACCTAAGTTCATGCTGGAAAGTGTGATAAGCCAGAGTTGCATGGTTTACTTCTATATTTAATTTGAAGTACTTATCAAGCTCATACTTTTTAAGAAAACCTATAACAGTCGCACAGTCAAAATCATACTGATGTTTGGTAGGTTCTTTTGGCTTAGGTTCTATCAAAAATTGGCCTTTAAATCCAATTTCCTTTGCATAATCCACTGCCATTCTTAAAAATCTCGCAAAATTATCAAGCTCCAGTTCCATATCAGTATTTAAAAGAGTATCATATCCCTCTCTTCCTCCCCAGAATACATAATTTTCTCCACCAAGTTCTAAAGTTATTTCAATAGCCTTCTTTACCTGTGCTGCGGCATATGCAAAGACGTTTGCATTACAACTTGTTGCAGCTCCATGAACATACCTTGGATGCGAAAACAAATTTGCTGTTCCCCAGAGTAACTTCACGCCTGTTGCTTTTTGAAGTTCCCCGGCAAGTTTAACAATTTCATCAAGCCTCTTATTAGTCTCTCTAAGAGTATCTGCTTCTGGTGCTATATCTCTATCGTGAAAACAATAATATGGTATGCCAAGCTTCTGCGCAAATTCAAAACACGCTCTCATTCTTGCTTTTGCTTTTTCCATAGGATCAGTGATACTGTCCCAGACTCTCTGCATCGTACCTACACCAAAAGGATCCTGCCCTGTTCCTGTAAGTGTATGCCAGAAAGCAACAGCAAAACGAAGATGTTCCTTCATAGTTTTATTACCAATTTTCTCGTCCGGGTTATAGTACTTAAAAGCAAGGGGATTTTTCGATTTTGGTCCCTCATACCTGATTTCTGAAACTTCTTTAAAAAACTCGTTTAACATTTCATACCTCCACAACTTTTATTTTTAAAACAACTTAATGATAACATAATTCTTAAAATATTTCAAGAGAAATAAAACTTTTTTAACGAATTTTTAAAATATTTTTTAAATATGTCGCCCTGCTTTTATTTTTCTGTAGGATCAAAATCAACAAAACTATATAATAATGCTCTTCCTCTCTAAGTGAGGATTTATAATCAAAATATACTTTTTAAAACTAACCCTGGAAAAAAGATTTTTAAAAATTTTAACTAAAACTTTAAAAAACATTTTTACAAAACTCACTTCCTTAGCTAATTTTAAAAATTAAAAAACAAAAACTTATTTAACACGCGTTTATAATGGTTATAATTTAAGGGCTACCTTCAAGGTAGCCCTATATACAATTTCTATCACAGATATGATTGCCACCCTGTACCGGCAACATCTCCATTGGCACTCTTAATCTTCGAAAGATCTAAATAAATATCAAGGGGCGAAGGAAAATCTCCACTTGTTCCTTTTACTTTTATCAACACATTTCTATTATCAACCTTGATAATGTCAAAAGGGAAGATTTTTCCAGAAGCATCTTTAACTATAACAGTAGAAGAATTGATTGTACTAGTATCCAGGTCTACATTGCAACTTATCTCTGCAACTTGTTTATCCACTTTTGAAACACTAATAGTAGGTAATGTGTTTGTAGAAATAATTCTAAATTTATAATAGGTAGGATAATAGGAATTGTTCCATCATTCGTAACAAGAGTAGCATATAGTTATAAAATTAAAAGTTTTTTCACACTTTCCTTGAGCAATATAAAAAGAATTTTTTGAGTTAATTTTATTAATTCTTTATAATATTTCAGAGGAGAATTTTTATGCTGGATATAAATTCAATTTTAACAGATGTAATTAACAAAAAACTTTCTACTTCCTTCGTAGCATATCTTTTTAACTTAATTGAGGTTTCAAAAGTATCAAAAGAAGTTGCAAAAGCAATAGTAATGGAGCTTGAAGCCCAAAGAAACAATCTGAAACTAATCGCAAGTGAAAACTATTCTTCCCTTTCCGTTCAACTTGCAATGGGGAATTTGCTTACAGATAAGTATGCAGAAGGCTTTCCATATCACAGGTTTTATGCTGGATGTGAAAATGTTGACGAAATAGAAAATATAGCTGTCAAAGAAGCAAAAAAGCTTTTTGGTGCAGAACATGCTTATGTCCAGCCTCATAGTGGTGCAGATGCAAACCTCGTGGCTTACTGGGCAATACTTTCAACAAGAATTGAAATGCCAAAATTAAAAGAGCTTGGAGAAACAAATCTTTCAAAACTTTCTGATAAAGACTGGTTTGAATTGAGAAATGCCCTGAACAATCAAAGACTTTTAGGACTTGATTATTATTCTGGTGGGCATCTAACCCATGGCTATAGAAACAACATTTCTGCAAGAATGTTTGAAGCCCATACATACAGTGTAAACAGAGAAACAGGTCTGCTTGACTATGATGAAATAGAAAAGAGAGCAAAAGAGGTTAAGCCCCTTATTTTGCTTGCAGGATACAGTGCATATCCAAGAAAAATAAACTTTAAAATACTCAAAGAAATTGCCGAGAGAGTTGGGGCTGTATTTATGGTTGATATGGCTCATTTTGCAGGACTTGTAGCAGGGGGCGTTTTTGAAGGAGAATACAATCCTGTACTTTATGCTGATGTTGTAACAACAACAACTCATAAGACTCTTCGTGGACCAAGGGGAGGACTTATCCTGTGCAAGAAAGAATTTGCTGAAGCCGTAGACAAAGGATGTCCTCTTGTACTTGGAGGTCCTCTGCCACACATTATGGCAGCAAAGGCAATAGCATTAAAAGAAGCCAATACACCCGAATTTAAAAAATATGCAAAAAAGATAGTAGAAAATGCCCGGGCAATGGCAGCTGAATGCCAGAACCTTGGTATAAAGGTTACAACTGGTGGAACTGACAATCATCTTTTCCTTGTAGATTTAAGAGATTCTGGCCTGACAGGGCGACAGGCTGAAAGTGCTCTAAGAGAATGTGGAATTACACTTAATAGAAATTCTCTTCCATTCGATCCAAATGGGCCTTGGTATACCAGTGGATTAAGAATTGGTACACCGGCAGTAACAACTCTTGGAATGGGTAAAGAAGAAATGAAAGAAATAGCTTCAATAATCAAGCTTGTCCTCGATAATACAAAACCTATTGTGGTAAATGGAGAAGTAAGCAAGGCAAAATATGAAATACCCGAAAAGATAAAAATTGAAGCAAGACAGAGGGTTAAAAATCTCTTGTCGAGGTTTGTCCTATATCCAGAAATTGATCTCGAACTTCTAAAAAATTTTTTTTACTAATCCTATATTTATTATTCGTGGGTAAACTATAGATGAACTTTAATTATTAAGTATTTCACTTGCTTTCCTGATGTTTCTCTTATAACGTTTCCCCATTGTTTTCGATTTTTCTTTGCAAATTTCGCTTTTCTTTTTTACTACTGCTAAAGACCTGAATTTACATCATCAACTTACATAATGGTTGAAAGTTTATATTCTAAGTATCTATTGTGTATCGTATTCCTTATCCTCTATAAGGTTTATCTTATAAAAAAATCAAGACAATTCTCAAATTTTTTACTGACTAAAGTAGATAACTATAATATTGATTTTGCACTTCTGGTAAAGAAATAAAAAATCTGAGTAAAAGCTATGGAAAAATTAACACGCTAGCTATCAAGTTAACTCAGTATAAACGTTGACATTTTTTAACATATTATTGCATTTTGTTATTATTTTCAATAAATAAAAAAAAATAAAAAGAGAATATTATTACAAAAAAGAATAGCCTACAACTTGCAACCCTTCAAAAGGAATTTTCTACTGATTATGGAAAAAATACTTAACATATTACTTATTACCAGCGTTAATGCTAAAATTATAATTTATACTGAGTTAACTGGATAGCCTTAAAAATAAATTACAAATGAAGTCAGGATAAATTTTCCGATAATTGAGCAGGAAAAATTTTATTTTTACTTTGTTTCCTTTTTGTAAACTTCTCTAAGAAAATTTTCGAATTCAGGAGTCATTTCAACGTTTCTTTTTTTCATCATAGTGGATAGGTCATTAATAAATCTGTCAATGTCATACAATAGTTCTTCATTCCAGTAGAAAGGGGGAATGTACTTTGGAATTGCCTTTCCATTGAAAACAACATTTGCTCCTTCTCTTATTATCGTACCTGTATTGAGCATTACACCTATTCCAATTTTTGAAAAATCGCAAATTACCGAGCCGAATTTTATGGTATCTGTGTTTATTATTTCTCCATTTAGATTAAGCTTTACTTTTCCATAATTATTTTTGAGGTCACTTGTGGTTGCAATAGCACCAATATTCACCCAACTACCAGCATAAGAGTGGCCAAGAAAACCTTCATGATGCTTGTTAGTGTAGCTTTCTACAATTGAGGCCTCAAGTTCACCGCCAATCTTGCAGGAATGTTTAATGGTTGTTCCGCTTCTTATCTTTGCGCTATCCACGAGCGTATTTTTACCGATGTAGGAAGGACCATCAATTATAGTAAAAGATCTGATCAAAGCCCCTTTGTCTATTACTATAGGGCCACTTTCAGCCTGAAGAGAAACAAATTGTTGAATTTTTGCTGTCTTGTCTATATAAATGTTATTCCCGGGTGAAATGAAATTTCCATCATTTTTTATCAGATATATTTCATACTCTATTATGCTGGGGCTTTTTACAATTACGTCAACAAATGAATTGAGATATACTCCATTTTCAATTTCCTTGACCTTAAACTTTCCTGTAAGGTGTTCTATTTCATTATTAATTATAAGTTCTACAATTCCATAATCTATGTTTTCACCTCTTAAGTAAACGAATTTTCCTTCTTTAGTAATTCCAAGTCTATTGATTTGAGGAGAAAGATTCTCAAAGGGTATAAACTGAGAATTTATAATTGTATGTATTGTGTCATCTGGTTTATAAACTCTATCCTTGAGTTGTTCTTTTAAATATGAAAAGGGGGGATTTTCTAATCTTGGAGAGTAGAGTTTGATAGAATGAAATTGCCTTTCAAACCTTTCAAGTGGTGTAAAAATTCCACAGCTAATATCCCATAAGAACTTTGTAGCAGTAATTGGATAAAAATTTTTATATTCACATGTTTCAACCAGAAGGAATGACATATCAACTCTCCCTGTATGTATTGTCTAAAAATAGTATTTTACAGAAAAATTAAAAAATTCTCAAGTTTAAGGTTTGTCTTTTAAAGTTTTTATTACTTCTTCTTGAAAAGTTGTTTTCTTAAAGGTTTTTGAATTTTATTTTTTGCTAAAAATCATTAATTGTTTTAAAATAATAACCTGAGGGAAAGATTTATGAAGGAAGTTTTGACGCTTTCAAAAGAAAGGTTTGATAGATATGGTAAAATTTTAGAGTTTTCTTTAGGTAAAAAGGAGTGGGAAATACTTGTAACAGAAGAAAAAATCGGGTGGAGAATAGCTCTTCTTGAAATTGAAAGAAAGGAGATCAAAAGGCTTGAAAGGCATCCAGATTCTATGGAAACATTTGAGCCAGTTTCTGGAATGGGGCTATTATTTGTGGCAGATAAAGATCCAGGGGATTTTGAAGTTTTTATTCTTGACAGGCCTGTTTGTCTTTACAAAGGAATCTGGCACGAAGTAGCAACACTTACGGAAAAAGCCAAATTCAAAATTACTGAAAATTATGATGTTAAGTGTGAATATTTTGATTTTGAAAAATCATTTGTTTTTAAAGTAATAGAGGTTTAAGGAAAGGTATGAAGTATTTTAGCAGAGTTTTGTATTCTGTATATGTTGCATTTTCAATTTTTTTCTTAAGTACTTTTTCTTTTCCACAGCAGACGAATCAGGCAAATGAAACCAACACTCAGTTTCTGGAACAGTTTTACAGAGGAGAGGAAGAAAGAGGAAAGGAAAAAGTAAAAACTCCAAATCCCCTGTGGACTGGCTTGAAGGTAATATTTTATCTTGCTATTCTTGGTGGAGGTGGATATTTACTTATAAGATGGATAATTTCAAAGGGCAGTATACCTCAAACAGAGGATTCAAAATTTATAGAGGTAATTCTTACAAAGTCTATAGGTCTCAATTCTTACATCCATATTGTAAAGATAATAAATGATTACTATATTTTAAGCCAATCTCAGGATGGAATAAAACTTATAGAAAAGATTACAGACAAAGAGACCATTGACTTTATAGAACTCAACAAAGAACAGATGAAACCTAAAGAAGTGAAGTTTATAGATCTTCTTGGAAATTTGCCTTCATATAAAAAGGTGGATAAAATCGCCTTCTTAAAATCACAAAAAGAAAGGTTAAAAAAGCTTTAAAATGCCATCTGTTTTTGTCGGGATGTCAGGCGGAATTGACTCATCTGTTGCAGCCTATCTTCTAAAAAGAGAAGGTTTTGATGTTGTAGGTATTACATTTACTGGAGTTTATGAGGAAGGGGTAAAGAAGTGTTGCAGTTATGAAGAAGTTATAAATGCTAAAAAGGTTTGTGATTTCCTTTCAATTCCACATAAAACTATAAATTTAAAAGATCTTTTTGAATCAAAAATAATTAGCTATTTTATCGAAAGTTACAAAGCCGGGCTAACTCCAAATCCCTGCATACTCTGTAATAGATTTATAAAATTCGGGTTTTTATTTGATTACTCTATTGCTGAAGGAGCTGATTTTTTTGCCACAGGGCATTATGCAAGGATTGTTAAGAAGGGAAAAGATTTTTTCATAAAAAGGGGGATTGATGAAGCGAAGGATCAGTCATATTTTATTTCTTATATAGAAAAAGAAAAACTCCCTTACATAAAGCTTCCCCTGGGAAACTTTTACAAAAGCGAGGTTAAAAAAATTGCAGAAGAAATAAATCTTCCTTTAAATCCCAATAAATACGAAAGTCAGGATATTTGCTTTGTTCCAAAAGATTACAGGGAATTTCTTTTAAAGCGTAAAGTAGAAGGGGTTGAAGGAAATTTTTTATATGAAGGTAAGATAGCTGGAAGGCACAGGGGTATTCCTTTCTATAGCTTTGGACAGAGAAGAGGACTTGGGATATCAACGGGGAAGAGGGTTTTTGTAAGAGGTTTTAATATTGAAAAAAACGAGATAATTCTTGGAGAAAAACCGTTTTCAAGGGAGTTTTTTGTGGATAACTTAAATGTATTTGTAGAAAATTTTGAAGATGGGGAATATGAGGTGCAGTTCAGATACCAGAGTAAACCAGAAAAATGTTCTGTCAATCGTCTTTGTTATGGAATTAAAATTACTCTAAATTCACCAAGGGAGCTTGTAACACCGGGACAATTTGCAGTGTTATACAGGGAAAATATGGTTTACTTGAGCGGAGTGATAAAGGAAGTAAAATTAACTTAAACCTTTTGGGTTATTTTCAGCTTAAACCCTTATTTCGCTTTTTATCCCTTTGAAGTCAGAGTTTTTCTTAAGGTATGGTTCTATATAATCTTTTACAAATTCTTCTGTTTGTTCTGCTGCTCTTCCAGTATAGTTTCTAAAATCAGCGAGCCTTTTTAAATCTTCTCCAGAAAGTTTGAAATCTTCATCTTTTTTTATTTCTTCAAGCATATCATAATTTTTTCCACTTCTTATAGCTTCTACCTGTTTCATAGAGTACTGTCTTATTTTTTCATGGAGTTTTTGTCTATCACCACCTCTTTTTACAGCTTCCATAAGAATATTTTCTGTAGCGAAAAATGGTAGATTGTTTTTAAGATGTAAGTTTATAACATCCTCATATACATTGAGTCCTTCAATTACCCTCTGGTATATGATGAGTATGGCATCAACAGCTAAAAAACCCTCTGCCATTGAAATTCTTCTATTTGCAGAGTCATCAAGCGTTCTCTCAAGAAATTGAAAGGCAAAAGTGTAGGAAGCATTTAGCACATTGTTTATTGCATACCTTGCAAGAGAACTCATTCTCTCACACAGTATCGGGTTTCTTTTGTATGGCATGGCGGATGAACCAACCTGTTTTTTGTCAAAAGGTTCTTCAACCTGCCAGGAATGCTGGAGTAACCTTATGTCATTTGCGGCTCTGTGGGCAGACTGGGCAATTCCTGAAAGAACATTCAGTATCTTTACATCCCATTTTCTTGTAATGGTCTGGCCGCTTACGGGCACGCTGTTTTCAAAACCAAGCTTTTGTGAAACTCTTCTGTCAAGCTCTTTTACCTTTTTGCTATCACCTTCAAATAATTCCATAAATGACGCCTGTGTTCCCGTTGTACCTTTTACTCCCCTTGTTGTAAGATTTTCAATAAGAAAGTCAAGATCTAATGCATCGAGATAAAGGTCGTAAAGCCACAGGCTCATCCTTTTACCAAGAGTGGTGGGCTGGGCTGGTTGCAGATGTGTGTATCCAAGAACGGGCAAGTCCTTGTAAGTCAAGCATTTTTTTGCCATTGTATCCATTAGAGTAACAAGTCTTTGTTTTATAATTAGAAGCGCCTTCTTGAATATAATAAAGTCTGTATTATCTGTAACGAAAGCAGATGTTGCTCCAAGATGAATGATGCCTTTTGCTTTCTGTGCCACTTCTCCATAAGCAAGGATATGGCTCATTACATCATGGTGTATTTCTTTCTCTATCTCTTTTGCTCTTTCTAAATTAAGATTGTCCTTGTTTTCTTTAAGATCCTCAATCTGTTCATCTGTAATGGGTAAGCCGAGTTCCTTTTCAGCCTCTGCAAGGGCTATCCAACATTCTCTCCAGGTAAGAAATTTTGTCTCTTCAGAAAACAATTCTAGCATTTCTTTTGAGGCATATCTGGTTTCAAGGGGATTTTGATATATTCCCATAAAATGCTCCTCAAAGTCTTGAAATAAAATCTTTATATCCAAATTTTTTCCAAAGCTTGAGCTTGCCGGTTTTTGAATTGGCAATATAAATAGAAGGTAAATTTATTCCATTGAATGTATTTGTTTTTACCATAGAGTATATTGCCATATCTGTAAAGATAACCCTATCCCCTACTTTTAATGGTTGGTCAAAAGAATAATCTCCTATAATATCTCCGGCAAGGCATGAAACACCCCCAAACCTGTAAGTAAACTTTTTTTCATCCGCCTTAGCACTACCTATAACAAAAGGCCTGTAGGGCATTTCCAGGACATCAGGCATATGGGTTGCTGCTGAAGTATCAAGCACAGCAATATCCATACCATTTTTGATTATATCTAAAACTGTTGCAACAAGGTAACCTGCGTTTAGAGCAACAGCTTCCCCGGGTTCTAAGTAAACTTCAACCTTCCACTTACTTTTGAATTCATTTATGGTACTGCAGAGTAATTCTATATCGTAATCTTCTTTTGTAATATGATGCCCACCGCCAAAGTTTATAAATTTCATTTTTGGTATAAACTCACCAAATTTTTCTTCAAAGGCTTTTAATGTCCTTACAAGTGGCAGGGCATTCTGTTCACAGAGAGTATGAAAGTGTAAGTAGGATATTCCGTCAAGCAGGTCAGGAATGAATTCACTTCGAACAACCCCGAGTCTGGAAAAAGGTGCACAGGGGTTGTATATTTCAACTGTACCTTCGGAATGTTCTGGATTAACCCTTATTCCGAATTCTATTTTTTTCTTTATTCTTTTTATAAGGGGTTTAAATCTTTTCCACTGTGAAAAAGAATTAAAGTCTATGTGGTCAGCATATTTTACAAGTTCTAAAAAATCCTTTTCGCTATAAGCAGCTGCATAAACATGAACCTCTTTACCAAATTTCTCCCTTCCAAGTCTTGCTTCATTTACAGAACTTGCACAAACACCATCCAGTACATTTTTCAGAAGGGGAAAGACAGCATAGTTAGAAAAAGCCTTTAATGCAAGAAGTATTTTGCATCCCGTAGCATCTTTTACTTTCTTTAAAATAGATAGATTGTGTATAAGTTTTGCCTCATCGATTATAAAGCAAGGTGTTTCCACCTTGCTTATGTCTATTCCTGAAATTCTGTCTCTTTCCATGGTAATCCATATTTATTTAAGTTTTCCATAAATGGATCTGGATCAAATTCTTCAGTGTTGTAAACCCCATCTTTTCTCCACACGCCTGTAACCATAAGCATTGCACCTATCATTGCAGGCACACCAGTAGTATATGGCACAGCATGTACTCCTGTTTCCAAATAGGCTTCATAGTGATCGCACACATTGTAGATAAATTTCTTTAGAGGTTTGTCTTTTTTATCTAAACCTTCAATCTTTACTCCTATACAGGTTTTTCCGGTATAGTTTTCACCAAGTGAAGCAGGATCAGGCAGTAGCAATTTCAGAAATTCTACGGGAACTACGGGTGTTCCTTTATAATTTACCGGTTCAGTTTTGTGTAGTCCAAGGTTCATTATTACTCTAAGGTGTGTCAGGTATTGTTCTGAAAATGTCATCCAGAACCTTATCCTTTCAATCTCAGGGAAATTTTTTACAAGAGATTCAAGTTCTTCATGGTATAGCAGGTAACTTTCTCTCTCTCCCACTTCAGGGTAGTATATTGGTTTATGGATTGACATAGGTTCAATTTCTACCCACTTTCCATTTTCGTAATATTTACCTTTCTGTGTTATTTCTCTTATGTTGATTTCGGGATTAAAATTGGTTGCAAAAGCTTTTCCATGATTTCCAGCATTACAATCAACAATATCTATGTATTTCATTCTGTTAAAATAATGTTTTTTCATATAGGCAATAAATACATTTGTGACACCCGGATCAAAACCACAGCCCAAAAGAGCCATAATTTTAGCCTTTTTATACCTTTCATGATAGTCCCATTGCCACTTATATTCAAATTTTGGTGTCTCTCTTGGTTCGTAATTTGCTGTATCAAGATAGTTTACTCCTGTTTCAAGACAGGCATCCATAATTGGAAGATCTTGATATGGCAAAGCAACATTGACAACAACATCAGGCTTAAAATCTTTGATTAATGCAACCATTTCACCAACATTGTCGGCATCTACTTTTGCAGTGTAAATATCTCTTTGATATCTTTCCTTTATACGTTTTGCAATCTTATCACATTTTTCCTTTGTTCGGCTTGCAAGCATTATTTCTCTGAATATTTCTTTTGCTTCAGCACACTTGTGTGCTACTACTTGTCCTACTCCACCTGCTCCAACTATTAGAACTTTTGCCATACCTCACCTCCTTGATACAGTTTTTGTATTTAATCTTTATTATTTGCATTATTATAAATTACTAATATTTTTTTGATGGATCAAGAAATTCCTGAAAAACAAGCTTTTCTCCAATAAATTCTTCCATACTTTTCATTTCTTCAGCACTAACAAGTTCAGGAACTAAAGTAGTCCGAAACTGATATTTTATACCACTTTCTTTTATAATTTTTATAGAATCTTTAATTTTTTTTATGTCTATTTCTACTCCACAGGTTAATGAATACTTTTCAAAAGTATTCTTTATATCCATTGCTATAAAGTCTAAAAGCTTTTTTTCTATGTAATCCTGTAAAACTTCCGGTAAATATCCATTTGTATCAAGTTTTACTAAAAAACCATTTTTTTTGCACCAGTTTAGAAAATCTGCAAGCCTTTGACCCCAGATAGTGGGTTCTCCACCTGTAATGCAAACACCCTCAATTTTGCCTTTCCTTTCAAGGAGAAAATCCTTTATTTCACTTTCAGGTATTTCTTTAATCCTGGACAACCTTTCAGGTAAAACAAGGTCAAAATTATAACACCAGTTACACCGAAAATTACATCCGCCTGTAAAAAGAGTTGTGGCAATTACATCAGGAAAATCAACTAAAGAAAGTTTTTGAATTCCCTTGAACATCTAAAAGTATTAATTAATTTTAGTTAAAGAACCAAAGAGGGTTCTATCGTAAGTTTTTCTTTCTTTGAATTCCTGTTTCTTACCTATGTTCCAATGCTGAACAGGTCGGTAGTATCCCACAACTCTTGAATAAACTTCACATGGAATTACAAGTTTCTTTTCTTTCACAATTTGTGTGTTTTTAGAAATATTAATCTGTAATTTATCCATATACTTTTTCCTCCTTTAGAAATAATTTATATATAAACTCCATATCTTGTCAATTCTTCCTCTGTATGCGGTAATGGACAAAACCAGTGTTCTCCAGGAATATACCCATGCACAGGGCATATTGAAAAAGTAGGTGTAATAGAAAAATACGGCAGATGATACTGGCTTGCGATTGAGTAAATGAGTTTGCCAAGGATTTTTGGATTATTGATTTTCTCACCCAGAAATATATGAATAACAGTACCACCTGTAAACCTGCTCTGTAGACTATCCTGGAAATCAAGTACTTCAAATATATCGTCCGTATAACTTACAGGAAGATGAACTGAGTTTGTATAATATGGTGTTTCATCAGTCCCGCTGGTTATAATATCAGGGTATCTACTTTTATCCGCCTTTGCAAGTCTATAGCTTGCCCCTTCAGCCGGAGATGCTTCAAGATTGTAAAGATGACCTGTCTCATTTTTAAATTCAGCAAGAACATCAAGCATAAAATCCAATACTTTTTCTGCAAATGACTTCCCTTCCTCTGTATGATATGGGACTTTCAAAAAATTCATTACAGCTTCATTCATACCAATAAGACCTATTGTTGAAAAATGATTTGTCCAGTAATGTCCGCTTTTTTTCTTTACATCTGAAAGATAGACTTTTGTGTAAGGATAAAGTCCCCTTTCTGTAAGTTCCTCAACAATTTTTCTTTTCATTTCAAGTGAATTTTTGGCTAAAAGCATAGCATCTTTAAGTCTTTCAAAGAATTCCAATTCATTTTTTGACAAATAGGCAATCCTTGGAAGATTTATTGTAACAACGCCTATAGAACCTGTCATAGGATTGGCAGCAAATATTCCACCTCTTCTTATGCAAGAAGTATCATCCATCACCTTTTCTCTGGAATATTTCTCCAACTGAAGTCTTACTTCTCTATTATCCAGCCTTAATCTACAACACATACTTCTTGCATCTTCTTCCTTCATATCAGAATTAACAAAATTGGAAAAGTATGGAGTACCATACTTTGCTGTCATTTCCCATATTGGTAAAAAATCGGGATTATCGTAATCAAAATCCTTTGTAATGTTGTAAGTGGGGATGGGGAAAGTAAAAGGCCTTCCCTTTGCATCCCCCTCAAGCATTACCTCGGCAAAAGCCCTGTTTATCCATCTCATCTCTTCCTGAAATTCTTTATAAGTAGCGTCTTTAATTTCTCCACCTATAATTACACCCTGGTCAGCAAAATAAGAAGGACAGCGCATGTCAAAAGTAATATTTGTAAATGGTGTTTGAAAACCTGTCCTTGTAGGAACATTGAGATTGAAAACGAATTCCTGTATTGCCTGTTTTACATCCTTATATGAGAGCCCATCGTACCTTATAAAAGGGGCAAGCAAAGTATCAAAATTTGCAAAAGCCTGAGCACCAGCGGCTTCTCCCTGCAGTGTGTAAAAGAAATTAACAACCTGTCCTAATGCAGTTCTGAAATGTTTGGCCGGTTTGCTTTCAACTTTTCCGGTTACGCCACAGAACCCATTTATAAGAAGCATTTCTAAATCCCATCCAACACAGTAAGCTGATAATGAGCCAAGGTCGTGAATATGAAAAATTCCACTTCTATGAGCCTCACCAATATCTGGTGTATATATTTTAGAAAGCCAGTAGTTTGCCACAACTGTAGAAGATATATGTGCATTCAACCCCTGTAAAGAATAACTCATATTAGAATTTTCATTAACTCTCCAGTCTCTCAGATGCAGATAATCATCAACAACATTTAAACTTTCATTTAAGACCTTTTGAATATTTCTTGTTTCAGCCCTTTTTGCCCTGTAAAGTATATAGGCTTTTGCAGTTTTCTTAAAGCCCATATTCATAAGAGTGTCTTCTACAATATCCTGTATATGCTCTATCTCAACAGTCTTTTCTTCCAGTTTAGAAACTACCACAGCAGTGCATTCCCATGCTTTTTTATTATCCCCCTCGCCAGTTGCATCAAAAGCCTTTTGAATTGCATTTGCTATTTTTGATGGATCAAAATCTACAATTCTCCCATCTCTTTTCTTTACAAAAGCAACCTGGTTGTTTTTCTGTTTAGAAATAACAAGTTCTTTTACAAAATCTTCCATAAGAACATTTCTCCTTTACTTAAAATTGTAAAATTTTTAAAAAATACCCAACTATAAACAAGCAAATAAAAAGAACAAAGATAAAAAGCAAATTTAAAAGTTCAGGACTTCTTCTAAAAAAAGGAACATCCTTTTTTGATTTTAAGAAAATTTTGTTTTGCCCACTTGGAAGAATAAAAACAAGATTAAGTATGAAAAATATTAAAAGTATAGTTATATAAGAAATGTTAAAGTTCAATTTTTTTTCAACCATATCTTTGAACTTGAAGATGAATACAAATAAGAGAATATCAAGCAGGAGTACAATGAACTTCGTTAATTTGTTATTTATAAATCTATAAATTCTATGCTTCTTGAATATTTTAAAAATTTCATTTTTTATTTTTAACAATTTTTTATCTTTGCCTGAAATAATAAAGTTAAAAGAGTATTTATCAAGTTCAATGATCAGGTATGGAGATTCTTCTGTATTTCCAGTAGTTATCTTTATATAGAAAGAGTTGAAAATCTGTTTTGACATTTCTTCACTTTTGAAGAATTCTTCTGCCTCAAGTCTTGATTTTATCTCAAAGTCAAGACCATCCTTTCCAAAGAAAATTTTTGAGTCTGGATAATTTTCTTTAACCAGTTCTGTTATCTGCAAGATGTCTTCTCTATAGAGGTTAAAAATGTAGGGGGAAAAAGAGTAAGAGTACAGATTCTTTTTTTTCAGGTAAAACTTGTTTTTCATAAAAACCCCTTTTTAAATTTGGTTCTGTAAAGTATCTTTTATATGAAATATATCTATCTTCTTGTTATAATTATAGTTGTTCATCTTGGGAGGTAACATCCCAAGATGAACGGCAAAAAATCCCTCACAAGGAGGTTTACTATGGACAAAATCTCTTGTCCTAAATGTAATTCTACCAACCTTTACCGCTATGGTAAAGAAAAAAACATTGGTTTACAAAAATATTTTTGTAAACATTTCAAAACTCAATTTGTCCCTAACAGACCTTACAAACACAAATCCAATAATAACAACTTCGGCAATTGCCCTCTATGCGCTTCTAAATTGCATCTCCGTAAACGAAATAAAAATTCTATACAACTCCGTTGCTCAAAAAGACCTAATTGCCGTGCCTCGGCGTAGAAATAAATGCCTATTGACTTATATATTTTTATACATATTTACAAAAATGTCAATAAAAGAAAAATAATGTTTATGCTGTATTATTTATCCCTTTATTGCCTTAGTTTTAGCTTTTTTTTATAATATTGTATGCAATTTGATACAAAGATAAATTTTGTAGAACTCATTCTTAGCACCTTTGAAACCAGTTCGTTTATTTCAACTCTTCAGCAGAAAAAAGAACTTCACATTTGTCTGCCAGCTGGATTTATCCCATTTCTTCTTACCGCAATTGAAAGTGAAGTAAACATTTTTTGCATTGCAAAAAATGAAATCGAGGCAGAATCAATATACGAAGCCACAAAATCTCTTGGAAGGGATGTGCTGTTTTTCCCTGAGATTGATGTTATTCCTTTTTCAAACGCACTGCCCTCACCTGACAAACTATTTGATAGAATGAATACCCTCTACAGAATATTTACATCCCCTCGAAACATCATTATTACAACAATGGAAGCTTTCTTAAGAAAGCTTCCTCCTAAAGATTTATTTGAAAAAAGTATTCATAAGATTACAAAAAACCAAAAACTCCTGCTTGAAAGGCTTGTGGAAATCCTTGTAATTTCAGGTTACCATAGAGAGCATAAAGTACTTGAAATTGGCACATTTTCTGTAAGAGGAGACATTATCGATCTTTATCCCCCGATATACCCAAAGCCCATAAGAATTGAATTCTTCGAAGATGAAATTGAAAACATAAGATTTTTTGAGCTTGAATCGCAGAAATCAACAACCCAGATTGATTCATTCATACTTCTCCCTGCAAATGAATTTTATATAGAAAAAGAAATTGTCCCCGAGCAAAGCGAGACCTTACTTGATGAAACAAAGCTGCATTCACATTTTATAAAATTTTATAACAATCTCTCCTCCATTCTTGACTACTCCAGCTATCAAAATTTAGTTTTATTTGACGAACACTATAAAAAGCTTGAAGAAGCATTTACAAAAAAGACTTTAGCTTTTGTATCAGATAGCAAGCTACTATATTTTAACTTTGAAAAGACGATCAAAGACACCCTTAAGGTTGTAAATCACCACTTTAAAACCCCCGAGGTAAAATTCTTTGAAGAGATTTATCCCCCGGCAAAACTAAGTGAAGGTTTTTCAAGGGCTATAACGCTAATGGAAAATGAATATTTAAAAAATGGTTACACCATTTTCATTACTGTTGAGCATAAGGAAATTGCAGAGAGACTAAAAAATATTCTTGCCAGATTTTCCCCACGGATAATACAACCAGATGAAAAAATAGATGAAGCAAATAAGGTTTACATTGTAATTATAGACTACGAAACAGGCTTTGAAATTAAAAGTAAAAAGGCTAAAATTTTAGTTCTTTCAGAGAGTGATATAAGTGGAAAAAAGAGACTTTTCAGAAAGAAAATAAGGCAAATAGACAGCTTCTTTGAAGATGTTGAGGAAATAAAAGAGGGGGAATATGTAGTTCATATCAACTATGGAATAGGAATCTTTCGAGGTATAGAAAGAATAAATGTTCTTGATAAGGAAAAGGATTATATTCTTCTGGAATATGCACAGGGCGAAAAACTCTATGTCCCTTTTGAACAATCAAACCTCATTGGAAAATACTTTGGGGACCCAAATAAAAAAGTAGAGCTTGATTCCTTAGGCACTAAAAGCTGGATAAAGAAAAGGGAGAAGGTTCAAAAATCAATAGAGGAATTTGCAAATAAACTTGTAACTATCTATGCAAAAAGAATGACGCTTAAAGGCCACAGTTTTTCAAAAGATACAATATGGCAGAAAGAATTTGAGGATCGTTTTGAATACATTGAAACCCCTGACCAGCTAAAAGTTATTGAGGAAATAAAAAGGGATATGGAAAGTCCAAAACTTATGGATAGACTTCTCTGTGGTGATGTTGGATTCGGGAAAACAGAGGTAGCTATGAGAGCAGCCTTTAAGGCTGTTATGGATGGAAAGCAGGTTGCCTTGGTTGCACCAACAACTGTGCTTGTTGAGCAACATTATTTTACATTTACTAAAAGGTTTGAAGGTTTTCCAGTAAAAATTGAATACCTTTCAAGGCTTGTTGAACAAAAAAAGGAAAAAGAAATTTTAGAGGGGATTAAAAACCACAAAATAGATATTATTATTGGTACTCACAAACTTTTTTCAGAAAAAATTCAATTTCACAACTTAGGACTTGTCATAATAGATGAGGAGCATAAGTTTGGTGTTGAACACAAAGAAAAATTAAAAGAACGTTATCCACTTGTGGATTTTCTGTCTCTTTCAGCCACACCAATCCCAAGAACCCTCAATATGGCTCTTTCTTTTTTAAGAGATATAAGCCTGTTGCAAACACCACCAGATATGAGAATACCTGTAGAAACCTATGTGGGAGAGTTTTCTACAGACATAATAAAGTATGCAATAGAAAAAGAACTTGAAAGAAATGGTCAAATTTATTTTGTCCACAATACAATAAAAAGGTTAGCAGAATATGCCTACCTCATTGAACAGATTGTGCCACAGGCAAAAACAGTAGTGGCACATGGAAGAATGGATGAAGAAGAACTTGAAAAAGCATTTGTTGGCTTTCTAAAAGGAAAATACAATGTTTTTGTCTCTACAGCCATAATAGACTCCGGTCTTGATATTCCAAATGCAAACACTATAATTGTTACAGACGCGCATAAATTCGGACTCTCTCAGCTTTATCAGTTAAAGGGTAGAGTTGGAAGGTCAAAACAGCAAGCTTATGCATACTTCCTTTATCCACAGGATAAAATTCTTACGGAAAAAGCTGAAAAAAGACTCTATGTTATACAGGAATATACTGAACTTGGTTCAGGATTTAACATTGCATTAAGGGATCTTGAGATAAGAGGTGCTGGAAACATTTTAGGTAAAGAGCAGCACGGCAATATAATTGCTGTAGGATATGATCTTTACATAAAACTTTTGAAGAAAGAAATTGACAGACTGAAAGGTAAAGAAACATTTGAACTAGATACCCTCATAGACTTAAAATATGATGCATATATTCCAGATTTTTATATTTCTGATGATTCTACAAGAATGGAAGTTTATAAAAAAATCCTTTCTGTAAAAAATGAAGTAGAAATTTCAGAACTAAAAGAAGAACTTGTTGATAGATTTGGCAATATTCCCGATGAGGTTGATGCACTGTTTGAAATTTCAAGACTTAAGATTGTAGCGGCAGAACTCGGTATTGAATCAATAATAGAAAAAAATGATGAAATTGAATTTACATTCTCAAAGCATTCAAAAGTGAATGTGACTAAAGTTATTCAAATGATTTCCTCAAAAAAAGGAGAAATATTCATAAAACCATCTCTAAACAACAAACTATTTATGAAAAGTTTTGAAAGTAATATTTACATAAAGGTGAAAAGGCTTGTTTCATTCTTAAAAGAAATAAAAGAAAAGTAAAACCTCAAAAGTATTCTTGCCTAAACTTTCAGTAAAACAAATCTCAAATCTTCCGAAAATCAAAATAAACCATTAGAATCCAGGAGTAAAGTAATGTCTAAAGCCATAGGTATAGATTTAGGAACAACATTTTCTTCAGTTGCATACCTTGAAAACGGCAAAGCCTTTGTAATTCCTGACAGGGAAGGCAGAAAAACAACCCCCTCTTTAGTAACTTTCACAGAAGATGGTGTTTTTGTGGGATGGGAAGCAGCAAAAAATGAATTAAAGTATCCCGATAGCACAATCAGACAGATAAAAAGGAAAATGGGTACAAGTGAAAAAATAAAAATAAACGAGAAGCTTTTTTCACCAGAGGAAATTTCGGCATTCATATTAAAGCATATTAAAAAGCAGGCAGAGGACTTTTTAGGTGAAAAGGTAAAAGAGGCTGTTATTACAGTTCCAGCATATTTCAATGATAACCAGCGGCAGGCAACAAAGATTGCAGGTGAACTGGCTGGTCTTGAAGTCCTCAGGATAATCAACGAACCCACAGCAGCAGCTCTTGCTTATGATATAAACGGTAAAGAAGAAAGTAAGGTTGTTGTATATGACCTTGGTGGTGGAACATTTGATGTTTCAGTACTCTGTATATCTGATGGTGTTTTCGAGGTTGTATCAACCTGTGGAGACAATAAGCTTGGTGGAGAAGACTTCAATAAAAGGCTTATGGATGTAATAAAGCAAAAATTTTTCGATGAAACAAAGATAGACATAGCTACCGACCCACTTGCAATGTTAAAACTTTCAGAAGAAGTTGAAAAAGCCAAGATTACTCTTTCCAGTATGGAGAAAACAAGAATATATATTCCGTTTATTACAGCAGATAAGGATGGACCAAAAAATCTGGATTTTGAAATTACCAGAAAGGAATTTGAAGCACTTATCACAGATTATATTGAGAAAACCATAGAACTTTGTAGAGAGGCATTAAATGACGCAGCTTTGGATGTTAGCGAGATAGACAGAATAATTCTTGTTGGTGGATCATCAAAAATTCCTCTTGTGAGAGAGAAGGTAAAAGACTTCTTCAAAAAAGACCCTCAAACATCGATTGACCCCAAAGAAGTTGTGGCAAAAGGTGCCGCCATTCAGGCTGGAATAATTCAGGGAGAAAAAAGTGGTATTGTTCTGGTTGATCTTATTCCACTCTCACTTGGAATTGAAGTTGAAAATGGCTACTTTGTTCCCATAATTGAAAGAAATTCACCCATACCCATCTCCGCAAAAAGAATTTTTACAACAGTTATGGATTATCAGAAGGCTGTAGATATCAATATATATCAAGGTGAAAGTATGTATGCGAAAAACAATATACATCTCGGTAATTTCAGACTTGAAGGCATAAGAGAAGCTAAAAAAGGAGAACCACGAATTGAGGTTACATTTGAAATAGATGTAAATGGTATTCTTAACGTAAGTGCAATGGATCTGGATACAAGGAATCTACAGAAAATTACAATACAGAATAAGTCAATCCTTTCAAAGGATGAAATAGAAGCTATACAGAAGGAACATGTAATTAAATACAGTGAAGAAATATCAAAGAGAAAAAATCTATATGAGGTTATGAGACTCAAGACTTACTCAGAAAATCTCATTGATAAGATAAAGAGTGCTTTGCCACCTGCCCACTACGGAATGCTTGTAGAAGAAGAGCTAGATGAACTTTCGAGACAAATTAAAAAATACGAAGAAGAATTAAACTCTGAAGAGCTAAAAAAACAAATAGAAAGGCTTGAATTCATCTACAACGAAATTAATTTCAACTCTCAGTATAGAGAGGTGGTATGAAACTGTTCGGAGAAAAAACATATTACCAGATACTCGGTGTTGCAAAGGATGCAAATCAAAAAGAAATAAGGAAGGCTTTCAGAGAGCTTGCAAAAAAGTTTCATCCAGATTTAGGTAAACAAAAAGGTAAAGATTACTCAAAGATCTTTGAACAGATCAACTTAGCCTACAGTGTTTTATCTAATCCAAAAAAGAGAAAAGAATATGACAGCCAGCTTGAAAGCAAAAAGAACAGACCAAACATTCTTGAGATATTCAACTTTAAAGAAGTAAAGAAAATCATAAAATCTACCATTAGCCTTGAAAACATTCTTAAAGCAAAGGTATCAAAACCCTACTACAGTGAGGAGCTTTCAAAGCTTTCCGTTGAAGAACTTCTTGACAGAATAATATTTTCCAGAAATATTGAGGTTCAAAAGTATGCTGTAAAACTCTTAATTGAGAAAAAGAAGTTATACCCCATAAGGGACTTACTCAGGCTTCTCTACTCTAACATTCATGAAGAAGTAAAAATCTGTATAATTGAAGGTTTAAAAACTAAAAGTTTGCCAAAAAAATCAAAAAACATAATCAAAGAGATCTACGAGCTTGAAAAAAACCCTAAAGTTAAAGAAGCAATTGCAACCCTGATTTAAAGATACTTTAAAACTTCCTCTGCATGATTTTCTGGATCAACTTCTGAGAAAATTTTTACTATCCTTCCATTTTCATCAATTATGAATGTAGTTCTTTTTATACCATAGTAATCTTTGCCATACATCTTTTTCTTTACCCATACGCCATATTTTTCAAGCACAAAATGTTCAGGATCACTCAAGAGATAAAAAGGAAGTCCAAATTTTTTCTTGAACTTCTGATGAGACTCAATACTATCAGCACTTATTCCTATAACTACAGCACCTTTTTCAAGTATTTTATCATAAACATCCCTGAAACTACAGGCTTCCTTTGTACACCCAGGAGTATTATCCTTTGGATAAAAGTATAAAACTACCTTTTTACCCCTGAAATCCGAAAGTTTTACTTCTTTCCCTTCAGCTGAAGTGAGGCTAAAATCAAAGGCCATTTCATTTTCAGAAAACATATTAATCCCCTTTTTTCTTACTTTAATAAAAACTAAGCTTTTTTGATTAAAAAGTCAAAATTATCACAAAAATTTTTTACTCAGAAGATGTTGATTTTTTAAACAATTTGTTTTATATTATTGCCTTATTTAAGGCATAAGGAGAAAGCAAATATGAAAGATTTTTTAAAAGTACCTGGCAAAAACAGGGGAGAAATAAAACTTTTTGCTTTAAGCACCTGTATATGGTGCAGAAAGACAAAACAGTTACTGGAAGAATTAAATGTAGAATATAAATATATTGATATGGATATGGTGGATGATGAACTTGAAGAAAAATTCACAGAGGAACTAAAAAAATGGAATCCCGACTGTTCCTATCCAACCCTTGTAATTGATAACAAAAAATGTATAGTGGGATTTCAAGAAGAAGAAATAAGGAAGGAACTTAAAAAATGAAAGAGAGACCTTCTGTATCAGTTGAAGAAATTGAAAGAGAATATAAAAAACTTTTTGACGAAGCTGAAAGCGGTGGTTATCACCTGAATCCAGATGTTGAGTTTACGAAAGCACTTGTTGAAGGGCTTTTAGTAAACACAAAAAGATATGGCTATCCAGCATGTCCATGCAGGCTTGCTACCGGTAATAAAGAAGAAGACCTTGATATAATATGCCCTTGTGATTATAGAGATCCAGACTTAAACGACTATGGCACTTGCTACTGTGGCCTTTATGTAAGTGGTGAAGTTCTTGAAGGAAAGAAAAAATTAATTTCTATTCCTGACAGGAGAAAAAAGATGAAAGAAGAAGTTAAAGACAAACCATCCTTAAATACAAATTTGAGTTATCCAATCTGGCGTTGCAAGGTTTGTGGCTATCTCTGTGCAAGAGAAAATCCACCAGAAGTTTGCCCTATATGTAAAGCAAAGAAAGAAAGATTTGAAAGGTTTATTTGAGGTAATTTTTTCATCTTTGACACCTGGCAAGGCATAATTTTCATAATAGCATTTCCTAACCTATTGACATTAAAAAAAGCTGGAATAAGTCTTTTTTTGTCAGAAGCATGATTTTTTATAAGATCAAAAGGCAAATGAGGTAACAGAGCGTAAAAAGTTAACTCATTGTCAAATTACAGTGTTATCAGGAATAACACTGTTTTTTGTTATCACTATAATTCCATCCACTATTGAGTAATTTTTTTCTTCTTTGTTCAATATTCCTTCCTCATTAAGTATCTTTACGTTTTTCCCTATCCTGCAATTTTTGTCAATTATGGCATTCTTAATTATTGTATTTTCTCCAATACCAATGGGATTTTTAGTACCTTCATGTTCATAGAAATCTGCACCCATCATAACAGTATTTTCCATAACCACCCCTTTTCTAATTATACTTCTTACACCAATTACACTATGCTTTAAGGTTGCACTTTCTATAAAAACTCCATCACTTATAAGACAATTTTTTATTTCTGAATTAATAATTCTCGATGGTGGTAAAAATCTGGGATGACTGAAAAATGGCTGCCCCATTGAATACAGGTCAAAACTTGGCTTATCCTTTGTAAGTTCTATGTTTGCAGCATGAAATGACTTTACAGTTCCTATATCTTCCCAGTATCCATCATGAATAAAGCCATAGGTTTTGTATCCTGTCTTTATAGCATAAGGTATAACTTCTTTTCCAAAATCAAGCATTTCTGGATGAGTAAGCAAGAGGTCATACAAAACTTCTATATTGAATACGTATATTCCCATTGAACCAAAGTATTTTTTGTCTGGTTCATTAACCTTAAAACATCCAGGAATAACCCATTCTTTAATTAAATCTTCAGATGTTGGTTTTTCAATAAAATCAAGAACCTTACAGTGCCTGTCGAGTTTCAGTATTCCAAAACGGCTTATCTCTTCTGTAGGGACAGGAATTATTCCAATGGTAATATCAGCATTATTTTCTATGTGCTGCGCTAAAACTTTTCTGAAATCCATTCTATAAAGCTGATCACCTGAAAGAATAAGAATATAGGGGGCTGTGCCGGCTTCCCTGAAAGGATTTAAATGCCTTAATGCTCTTCTTACGGCATCTGCTGTCCCTTGTGTAAATCCTGTGTTTATATTATCCATAGTCTGTTCAGTTGCAAGAATATCCACAAATCCATTGTGGAAAATATCGAATTTATATGTTTGCGTAATATGCCTGTTAAGTGAGGCAGAATTGTACTGGGTGAGCACAAAAATCCTGTTTATTCCAGAATTTATACTGTTTGAAATTGGAATATCTATAAGTCTGTAATTACCCCCAAATGGAACTGCTGGTTTCGATCTTTCCTTAGTAAGAGGATAAAGCCTTTTGCCTATTCCTCCACCTAAAATCAAGCATAAAGCAAGTCTTCCTGACACATGAATGTTCTTACCTGACATAAAAACCCTCCTATTTTTATGCTTAATTATATAAGATGAAAAGTAAAAAAGTCAATTAATTTTTCAGATCATACCAGGTTTGATTCAACTATTAAATTGCATAAAAAGTTATATTATTTTATAATGATTTTAAGGTAGAAAAGATGGAAAATGTTATAGCTCTGTTATTTGAAAATGGAAATATTGTTGCAAGTGACAGTCAGAAAAAGAAATTTCTTGAAATTACAGTTTCCAAATTAGACGGTATAGTGGATGAAATCTTTTACACCGGGAAAAAAAATGATTTTAATTTCAGTGTTAACCTTTTAGATTTTAAGTATTCCAGTGAGCTATTAGCTTTTTTTGAGGAGAAATTTCCGGATTCTACAATTTTGATATTGAATGCATATTCTCCTTTATTTGACTTAGAAGAGACAAAAAGAATGCTTGTCTCTCACAGAAAATATTTTTTTGATTATACCTTTTCTGAAAACCTGCCAAAAGGATTGTTGCCAGAAATTATCGAAACCTCTGTCTTTCGCTTTATAAGAGAAGCTATACCGGTTAATTACCCTATCTTTAAAGAAAGTATAAAGGAACTTTTTGAAAGAAATATTTCTTCTTATGACTGTAACATACACATTACAGATTCAGAATTATTAAAATACAGGATTGATTTTATTCCCACAAATTTTACAAGCACACACATTATTGATAATATCATAAACAACAACGGCTTTAACCTTTCTATAAAAGATATTGAAAATTTAATCGAAAATAATCCCCTGCTGATAAGAGTAAAACCATCCTACTATGAAGTGGAATTAACAACACAGAGGGAATCTGGTGAAATGTTCATTTCCAGCAGATTGAACAGGGAGGGGTACATCAGGATTGAAGACCTCAAAAAAATTCTTTTTGAAATTTCAAATTTTTCTTTAAATCCTGTTGTAAGTCTTGGTTTATTTGGCGAGCCATTTTTACATCCTGATATATTTGATATTATTGAAGAAATAAAAGGCTATCCAGAGATAAATTTTATTTTTGAAAGCAGGGCTTTATTCAATAAGCTCGAACCTGTTGTGGAAGCATTAAAACTTCAAAATGTAAAAGTGATTTTTGATATAAGTTTTACCGGGGAGGAGAATTTTAAAAAATACAAGTCCCCATTAAGTGCATTACCTGTTTTTAAAAACCTTTCTCAAATTGAACAGGAAATTAAGTCACTGCCTGAAAAAGAAAAAGTATATATTCAATTCACAAGAAGTAAAATAAATGAGAATGAACTTCTCTCCTTTTTTGAAAAATGGAGAGAGTTTACTGACAGAATTATAATAAAAAAGCTTGATACTTTTTGCGGGTTACTTGATAATATGAGAGTTGTAGATCTTTCACCTGTGAAGAGATTTTTCTGTTACCACTTGAAAAATGATTTTGTTATATTTTATAATGGAAATGTGCCTCTATGTAGAGAAGATTACAACGGCACATTCTGTATGGGTAATGTGCTTGGCGAAAGTATTTCAGAAATATGGAAAAGAATGGGAGAATTTTATTTAAAACATTTTACGGGAAATTATTCCCCGGAATTATGCAAAAAGTGTGATGAATGGTGGATTTTTAATTTTTAGAAGAGAGGTGAATTGAATGCAGACATACAGAGTTGCATATATTAAAACATACTTTGATAATATGGTTTTTCCATATTTGACACCTGAAGAAATGAACATTGAAGCTGGCAAAATGTATCTTGTAAACTCAAAGTTTGGAGAAGAGATTGGCAGGGCAATGTCCAGTGTAAAATATATTACACTTGAACAGTTTCCATTAAAAAGGCCTGCTTCTCAGCAAAACCATGAGGATTTAGACAACCTCAATAATAAACTTGTGGATATTGAAGGTGTTGATCTTGCTAATCTCATAAAAGAAGAAGCTGCTTCTGACACTCTTGTAGTTGAAGAGGGCATAGAAAAAAAGATAGAAAATTTCAGGGTATTAAGAGAGGCAAGCGAACAGGAGGTTGATGAGTGGGAAAAGTTAAACAAAAATAATAAAGATAGGGCATTCAATGATGCATTAAAGTTTATAAAAGAGTTAAACTTACCTATGAGACTTATCAGTGTTCATTTCCTCTATCAAAAAAAGAAGGTTATATTCAATTTCACCGCAGAAAATAGAGTGGATTTCAGGGAACTCGTAAAAAAGCTTGCTGCTATCTATAAAACAAGAATTGAAATGAGACAGATAGGAGTAAGAGATGCATCAAAAATTCTCGGAGGTTGCGGGGTATGTGGAATTCAACTGTGCTGTACACGTTCTAATTGCCATATCAATTCTATCTACCTTAAAATGGCAAAGGATCAAGGTTTTGCAGTTAGCTCAAGCAAACTTACAGGTGTTTGTGGCAGACTTATGTGCTGTCTTGCCTATGAGGCTGATTTCTATGCTCAGGAAAGAGAAAAATACCCACCTTTAAACTCTTTGATCCAGGACAGTTCAAAATCATATAGAGTTGTCTCTTATAACTTTATAAAGGGCGAAATAATTGGAGAAGATGAGAACCACCATCTCAAAAAGTTTGAACTGGAGAAATTAAAATTTGTAACAGCAACTGAAAGTGATGCAAAGGTATACGTTGTAGAAAGTGAATAAGGGAAAAATATGCCTTACGATGAATATACAATAAGAAAAGCAAAAGAGAAGGGCATCTTTGAAGACAATGTATTTGATCCAAAGGTCTTGCTGCTTCCTGAAGAAGATAAAGAAAAATTGCAAAAACAGCTAAACAAACTTTTAGCTGAAACAGAAAAGAAAGAAACAAAACCCAAAAAGATTCCCCCTCAAAAGGAGGCTAGTGTAGAGTTAAATTTTATGGAAAAGCTAATTGCTTTTATTCTGTCCTTTTTTGGAATAATGACTCTCTCTGATTATAAAATAAGAAAAGCTCTTCATATTGTAGAAAAAAAACTTTCAAAAATTAAACCCCAGGTTTACAATCATTCTTCTAAAAAATTAACAAGGTTTTTTGCTTTGAGAATTTACAACCTTTATACACAATTGGGGTTACTAAGAGACTTAATTCAATACACTTTCAATTCACCAGAATGGAGTAATCCTTTACAACCTGGAAAAACAGGCATAGAATTATTATTTGAAAAACTCTGCAATATAAATTCCTCTGTAACTGACGAGAAGTTTTCCATCAAGAACATTACAAAAGTGGTTACTGAAATGGGAAGTCTCAAGTTAGCCTGGGCACCTATAGAAGATGCAATAAAAAATCATCTGGAAAGTTTTACATCCGACTTGATCAAAAATGCCAATATGCTTTATACAAATTTGCTTTACCTTAAAAGAATCGCTGAATACGATTTTATCCAGTTACTAAAGCGTTTTGACCCCAATTTTTCTCCAAAAGAAACCCCCATCTTTACAGATATTCCAGGAGAGGCTATTATTCCTTATTTAATTGATCTTGAAGAGAATTTAATTCAGATTGATTTTTCACTCGATAATCTTACATTATTAAAAAAATTAACAGAGGTTGCAAAATTTTTATCCATTTCCCCCCAGGCAGAGGGAGGTGATGTTACTGATGAACTTCTGGAAGAGGAAATTTTAAACCTGATTAACAATCTTAATAACCTTGCCAGTGAAAGGGTACTGACCATGCTCATTCAGGTTCTAAAGAAAGATCCATTTTACTTTCCCTCTGTTTTTTATGTACAGTACGATCTGTTTAAAATTTACTCTGAAGTGTTTTACAAAAGAATTAAGTTTATAACAGAAAGTATAGTTAAGGAAAAAAAATTAAAAGAAATGGAAACATTCATAAAAAAGGTTTTTAATGAAATTGTATGGGCAGGTGTTTACTGCCCTGAATATTCAGAAAAGATTGAAAGGAAAGGACTTGGCAACTTCGATTTTACCTATCATATAGGCACCATACGTACATTTTTTGATCTTTACTTTAAAGATAGCATAAGAGATTTTTTAAGTCTTGTCCTGTTAAATGGACTTTTTGCCGACAGATTTTTCCAGAAAACCCTTTCAGAATTAACATATAACCTTGAAAAGTTTGAAGAGAAATTCAGAAACTTCCTCGAAGATGTTGACTTTAGTGGAAACAGCGGCAAAAAGATAACAGGATATCTTGAAAGGACTGATCTTACGCCTGAAATCAAAAAAACTGCAGAAAGAGTTGTAAGTAATATAAACGCAAATGCAAAAGAATTATTTAATGAATTTTATAACATTTTTATTATACTGGAAGACTCTATCTCTAAGTTAAGAAAAGATATAGAATTACATCCCCCAAAATATCTAAGGAATATTAGATCAATCGGGGGTAGTAAAAACCAGAAATTGCTTTCAGCACTTATTACCGATAGTGATAAACTTAAATCTCTTAAGGAGGTTTTTGTATTTTTAAGAGAATAAGATGAACAGAAAAGCAATAATTGTCCATATCAGATTTCCTTACACCAGTGAATCATACTTGAGAAATTCTCTTGGTGAAATGCAGCAACTATTAAAAACCCTGGATATAGAAGTGGTAAACACTTTTATACAGTCCAGAAGAGAACCTGATCCAAAATATTTCATAGGTAAAGGTAAGCTTGAAGAAATTAAAGCTTCATTATTAACTAGCGGCAAAGTCGATTTACTGATTTTTAACAATGAAATTTCTCCATTACAGGCAAGGAACCTCGAAAGAGAAACAGGATTGAAGGTATTAACAAGAACAGAAGTCATACTTGAAATTTTCTGGCGGCATGCAAAAACAGAAACAGCAAAACTTCAGGTTGAACTTGCAAAACTTCGTTATCTTCTACCAAGAATTATCGGGAAAGGAGTGGAACTATCAAGACTTGGAGGGGGTGTTGGAACCAGAGGTCCTGGAGAACAAAAACTTGAAATGGAGAGAAGAGAAATTAAAAGAAGAATAGACCTTTTAAAGAAAAGGCTTTCGATTATAGAAAAGCAAAAAAGTATCCAGAGAAAAAAGAGGCTTGAAAATAGTTTTAAAATTGCAATAGCTGGCTATACAAATGCAGGCAAATCCTCACTTTTGAAGAGACTGACAAAGGCAAATGTTCTTATAGAGGATAAACTTTTTGCAACACTTGATACCACAACAAGAAAATTATGGCTTGGTAATTCTGACATCAAACTTGATGTTGTAATTACAGATACAGTAGGATTCATAAGGGATATCCCACATTTTCTAATTGAAAGTTTCAAATCAACCATCATTGATACTGTGAAGTCTGATATAATAATTCACCTTGTGGATGTGTCCGAAGTAGATTTTTCAGAAAAAATAGTGGTGGTGGAGGAAATACTTGAAGAATTAGGAGTTTCTCTTGATAAAGTTCTTTTGTGTTTCAACAAAATTGATTTACTCTCACCTGTTGAAATTGAAAGGCTCAAAAGCAGATATAAGGATGCAATATTTATTTCAACCACTGAAAATAAAGGAATTGAAGAACTGAAACAGAAAATACTGGAGCTTATCCAGAAAGGAAGTTATTTTCTGGATAAAACCAGGAAAAGAGAGTTTTCCACATCTTTACAATAACAATTTAAAACTTTCTCTTTACTCCAGTACTTCCAAAACCACCTTCGCCTCTTTTTGTCGGGGATAGTTCATCTACCTCGATGAATTCTATCTTCTCAAATTTTGATAGCACCATCTGTGCAATTCTGTCATGCTTCTTTATTACAAAATTAGAACCACTAAGATTCATAACTATTACTTTAATTTCCCCTCGGTAATCAGAATCGATTGTTCCTGGAGAGTTGGGTAGAATTATTCCTTTTGATGCCAGACCACTTCTCGGTCTGATCTGAAGTTCATAACCTTCTGGAATCTCTACAGCCAGCCCTGTTGGTATAATTACGATCTCATTTGGTTTTAATTCTATGTCTTTTTCAAGGCAGCAGTAAATGTCCGCTCCAGCTGCCCCTTCTGAATGATATTCCGGTAAGATTGCATCCGGTGAAAGTTTTTTGACCTTGATTTTCATTTTCAAAACTCCTGTATTTTTTCACCCTTTACAACTACAAATCCGCCTTTATCATCACCATCAACATAATCCTGGATAAGGTCATTTTTATACTCAAAAATAGTTTGCCTTGCAGTCAAATTCGAAAAACCAGCTTTTTGTAGTAATGACTTAACTTCACTTTTTGTATAAAAGTGTGCTTCTTTATAAAACTTACTTTTCTCTTTTCTTGCAGAATAGAGTTTTCCTAAATGACTATCCAATGGCATATAACCCACAAGAACAAAACCACCCTGTTTTATTATCCGATAGACTTCCTTTAAGGCTTTCTCCGGATCAAAGACAAAACATATTGTAGTAACCATCATTGCAAAATCAAAACTGTTATCACTTAAAGGCAAATTCTCTGCAAAAGCATTTATAACATTTATTCCTCTACTTTTAGCAATCTTTGCCATTTCAGTTGAAGGTTCAACTCCTACCTTTATACCAAGAGGCTGTGCAAATCTTCCACTACCCACACCAATTTCTATTCCTTCAAGACCATCGGGTATAAAGCTTTTTAAAACCTTTAATTCTGAAAGGTAAATATTTTTGTTTTTCTCAAACCATTCTTCGTATTCTTTATAATACTTATTAAAAACCTTGATGCTTTTCATACTATCCCCACACGGGATCCTTACCGAATTTTTTAAACCATAATTCTTCAGCAGAAATATACTTTTCCACTTCTTCTTTAGAAAAATCTATAAGGTAATTGTTACAGTAGTTTAGTAATATCTTTCCAGCATTTATAATTTCTTTAGTTTTTTCTTCACAAATTGTTTTCTCTTCTCCGCACTTATCAGGGTGCCATTTTTTTAAGGCTTCTTTGTACTTTTGTCTCACAAGCTCAATACTTGCCTTCTCCGGAACACCAAGAATTTCTCTTGCATTTTTTATATCTTCATAAAGTCCCATATTTTATCCTCTCATTAGAAATTAATCTATTTAAAACTTTCTGAAAACCATTTACTTTCTATGCTTGGCTTTATACAGGTTTTTATCAGCTTCTTCTAATAACTGATATATACTGTGAAACTTATCCCTGTCATAGGGGGCAACTCCGTAGGAAAAAGAAAGGGTATATTTTTTTGCTGAGGTTTCATTATAACTATCCAAATTATTTTTTAATCTTTCTTCAACTGCTGATAATTCATCAATACTGCAATCTACAGCCAGAACAACAAACTCATCTCCCCCAAACCTTGCGAGGATATCTGTTTGTCTGAAGGTTTTTTTTAGTATATTACCCACAGCTTTAATGGCAACATCTCCCTCTTTATGGCCAAAAGTATCGTTTATATATTTTAGTTTATCCATATCTATGTAAAAAAGTAAAAAATCTCTTTTTCTTCGTCTGGCAAGTTCGATTAGATGTGTGGCTATAGTCATAAAACCTCTTCTATTGTAGAGACCTGTTAATTCATCAAGAATTGCAAGTTTTTCTATCTGTTTGTTGGCTTCTTTCAGTTTTTTTGCTGTTTCAATCAATTTATTTTTTATACTTTTTTCACTTGTTATAAGTTTATAACCTTTTATAGAGTTAGAGATGTATTTTTGAATTGTTTCGTAGATTAAATTGTCAGGAAGAAGTGGATAGAGAATAAAATATCCAAATTGATCTTCTGAGAAAAACAATGGAATTATAGCTCCTTGTGTGTTGTCTCCTGATAGAAAATCTTTGGGAAACAGGTTTTCAGTTTTTATAATGTTATTTTTATGTTTTATTTCTTTTCCATCTCTTATATCAAGTATTATCCTTGCATTTTCTGGAATTTTATAATCTATTCTTTTATCCCATTTTACCTTACCTTCGTAAAGACATAGAAGAAAATTTTTTATGCCCAGTTCGTCTAAGTGTCTTTTTATATTTGAAGCAAGTTTCCTTAAATTAAATGATGTAGAAAGTTCTTGTCCAATAAGTTCAAGAGTTATCCTTTGATTTCTTTCTAAAAAAATAGTATTGATTGCAATCCTTTTTTCATAGTCTTTGACTATAACTCTGAAATTGTTTAAAATTTCGTTTCCCAGTTTTGATATCGTTTCATCATTTTTATAAAACTCGATTTTATTTGCAATAAAGTTTGAAACCCTTTCTTTAAAGGAATCTGTATCAACATTCTCAAGAAAAAGTAGATTTAAAGCATAACGACAATAATTTATAAAATCATCATCTTTACTTTTAATAGTGTTTTCAAAGTAAAAATCCAAGTTTTCTGTCAGTTTGTCAATAAGTGTTTCACTCATTTTAATAAGTGGCTGAACATCATATTTTTCATAAAACTCAAGCTTTGTTGATTCCTCGTCATTTTCAAAACATCCACAGGATGTTCTTGGTATAAATTTTGTATCTAAAATAGTCACCTTTTCTACTTCTTTTCCTTCAATAAGATTTAAAGCAATCTCTATAACTTTTTCCATTTGCTGTTTGAAAGGTTGAGAGATACTGCTTATAGGTGGATAACATAATTTTACCTCAACTATATCATCAAAACCAATGATTTTAATCTTATCTGGCACAGGAATTTTTTGTTCTATCATAAAGTTTAAAGCTCCTAATGCCATTTCATCATTTGCACAGATAATGGCTTCAGGAGGTAGTTTTCTTTCCAGGATAATTTCTTTAGCACCATTATACCCTCTATCCTTTGCAAAGTTTCCAGGAACAACAAGATTTTCATCAAACTTAATACCATGTTTTTTTAGCCCCTCTAAATAAGCTTCAAACCTTTCATATGCTTCCTGTGAATATTCTGGCCCCTTAATAAAAGCAATATTTCTTACGTTATGAACATTAACTAAATGATCTATGGCTTCTATTATACCTTTCTTCCCATTTACTAAAACAGCCGGATAATTTTCTGCCTGAAAGGCAAATGTAACAACTGGTATGGGCTCAAATTTTTTTATAAAGTTAGTAAAAACTTCATTTTCTACGAAAGTTCCAGTAGGTGCACCTATTATAACACAGTCTATTACGTTTTTATTTATCAAACTGTAGATAGAATTGTAATGTATGTCACCTCTATATGGTGTAAGTAGTTCTTTACCCATAAAAAAGAGTAAATTTAGATCTTTCCTTTTTTTGGTTATTTCAACAACATTTCTCCATATGATATTGTTATAAGTATTATAAAACTGGTTTATCAAGAAAGCAATTGTTGGTTTTTTATTCATTTTGTTGCCTTTATTTTGGTTATTTAAATTTTATTTTAATTTTGTTTAAATTGCAATTAATCGAATTGATTTAAAATAAATCAACTCGATCCAATTTCAAGTAGATTTTTATTCAACACAACAGGGTTTTAACTTTTTTTAAAAGATATTTTAAAAGTTTTGTTGATCTAAAAGTTACTTGTTTATTTTTAAAAATAAAACTAAAACAAGCTGAAGAAAAGCTAATATTAAATTAAAAGATAGCTGTACTAATCGCAAACCAAAACTCACTCTACACTCTAAATTTAAAAAATTAATCATTTTTTTGAAATAACTTAAAAAAAGATTTAAAATATAATGACGCAAAATTTTTTTAAGGAGATAGATATGTCATCTAAAAAAATGGTGTATTTCTTTGGCGGCGGTAAAGCCGATGGAAATGGCAAGATGAAAGACCTGCTTGGAGGTAAGGGAGCAGGTCTCGCAGAAATGACCTTGATTGGCTTACCTGTTCCAGCTGGTTTTACCATAACCACAGAGGTTTGTGACCTTTATTACAAAAACGGAAAAAAGTATCCAGAAGGATTGAAAGAAGAAGTTGAAGAAAATTTGAAGAAGCTTGAAAAGCTTGTCGGGAAAAAATTAGGTGATCCTGAAGATCCACTTCTTGTTTCTGTGAGGTCCGGAGCCCCAATCTCAATGCCAGGAATGATGGAAACCATTCTCAATCTCGGTCTGAACGATAAATCTGTGGAGGGACTTGCAAAAAAAACAAACAATCCAAGGTTTGCTTATGATTCCTACAGAAGATTTATTATGATGTATGGTTCTACGGCTAAGGGAATAGACAGAGAGAAATTCGATCATATATTTGAAAAAATCAAAGAAGAAAAAACGAGAAAGAGACTTAATATACCTGCTGATAAAAAGGTTAATGATACTGATGTCAATGCAGAGGAATTAAAAGAAGTTTGTAACTTATTCAAAGATTTATATAAGAAGGAACTCGGGGCGGATTTCCCGCAGGATCCAATGGAACAACTGTGGGGTGCTATAGCTGCTGTTTTCGATAGCTGGATGGCTGAAAAAGCTGTGACCTATAGAAAAGTAGAAAACATTAAGGGTATTATTGGCACCGCAGTAAATGTTGTCCAGATGGTTTTCGGAAATATGGGTGAAAATTCCGGAACAGGTGTATGCTTTACGAGAGATCCTAATACCGGAGAAAATGTTTTCTATGGAGATTATCTTGTTAACGCACAGGGTGAAGATGTAGTAGCAGGTATAAGAACCCCAATGAAACTTTCTGAGCTTAAGGAAAGAGATCCTAAAGTTTACGAACAACTTGAAGAAGTAAGAAAGATTCTTGAAAGACATTACAAGGATATGCAGGATCTCGAATTCACTGTTGAAAATGGTAAGCTATATATGCTTCAGTGCAGAACAGGAAAAAGATCACCTATTGCTGCCTTTAGAATTGCTGTGGATATGGTGAATGAGGGATTGATAACCAAGGAGGAAGCTATCCTTAGAATTAAGGATAAAGATATAGAAGGTATTTTCTATCCAATCATTGATCCATCACAAAAAGAAGAAATGAAGAAGAGATTTTTAGTTCAGGGTATAGATGCAGTTCCTGGCGCTGCCTGTGGTAAGGTAGTATTTACAGCAAAAGACGCCGAGGAATGGGCAGCAAGGGGAGAGAAAGTAATACTTGTTAGAAAAGAAACCAGCCCTGAAGATGTTGGTGGAATGCATGTTTCACAGGGTATTTTAACTGCCACAGGTGGAAAAACCTCGCATGCTGCAGTTGTAGCAAGAGGCTGGGGAAAATGCTGTATAGTAGGATGTGAAAAAATAAATATTGATTATGAAAAGAAACAGTTTACTGTAGGCGATAAAGTTGTGAAAGAAGGAGATGAAATAACTTTGAATGGTTCTACAGGTGAAGTTTTTCTTGGTGCCTTGAAGCTTGTAATTCCAGAGTTACCTCAAAGTTATTATACTATTATGAAGTGGGCTGATGAAATTAGAAAACTAAAAGTAAGAACAAATGCAGATACACCTTATGATGCAAAAAGAGCAAGAGAACTTGGTGCAGAGGGTATAGGTTTGTGTAGAACAGAGCATATGTTCTTTGATACTGAAGAAAGAAGACTTGCAATACAGGAAATGATTATAGCCGATTCAGAAGAAGATAGAAGAAAGGCTTTAGCCAAGCTTTTGCCATTCCAGAAAGAAGATTTTAAGGGAATATTCAAGGCAATGGATGGACTTCCTGTGACTATAAGACTTATTGATCCACCATTGCACGAATTTGTCCCTCATGATGAAGAATCTCAGAAACACCTTGCCCAAAAAATAGGTGTGCCTTTTGAAAAGGTAAAACATAGAGTTGAGCAACTTAAGGAAGCAAACCCAATGCTTGGTCATAGAGGATGTCGACTTGCAATTACTTATCCTGAAATTCTTGAAATGCAGGTTACTGCAATAATGGAGGCGGCATGTGAATGTACAAAGGAAGGTATAAAGGTTGAACCAGAAATAATGCATCCTCTTGTAATAGATAAAAAAGAACTCAAAATACTAGAAGAAAGGACAAGAAAGGTTGCCGATGAAGTTATGAAGAAACATGGTGTAAATGTTAACTATCTTGTTGGAACGATGATAGAGGTCCCAAGAGCAGCACTGCTTGCTGATCAGATTGCGGAAGTAGCTGAATTTTTCTCATTTGGAACAAATGACCTCACCCAGATGACCCTTGGTATGTCAAGAGATGATGCTGGTAGATTTTTACCAGATTACGTAGATGAAAAGAAAACTGGAATATTCAGGGATGACCCATTCCAGTCACTTGATCAGGAAGGAGTTGGGCTCCTTGTAAAAATGGCTATCGAGAAAGGAAGAAGTACAAGACCAAATCTAAAGGTGGGTATCTGTGGCGAACATGGTGGAGAATTAAAGTCCGTAAAGTTCTGTCACAGGGTTGGTATGAACTATGTATCCTGTTCGCCTTTCAGAGTACCTATAGCAAGACTTGCTGCAGCTCAAGCTGTGGTAGAAGAAAAGATGAAATAAAGTTTTGTCTCTTAGAACTCTCTAACCAGGGGCATATCCCCCTGGTTAAGAGAAAAAAAATTAAGACTTTGCTTTTTAGTGATTGATGGAGAAAACTCCAGCCTTCATCGTAAAATGGGCAAAAATGCGGGACAAAAACTTGCAAGGATGTCAAGGTAAGGTAAGACATTGTTTGTCATAGATGAACAAAGCTTTGTATAACATTGTCATCGCGAGAATAGCTTCTTGGGTTTATGGTAAGCGGGCTTTATAAAAAATTATCACCCGAAGTCATAAGAGACGAAGTCGAGAAAGGAAGTTTATTTAATGTTTATTCATATCCATTATTATATTTACTGCCTCCTGAA
>Ga0272449_1000163_pt1 | contig 85699 bp, 67 predicted proteins | sample YNPCB0241_FD_198679 | JGI IMG/M metagenome (GOLD analysis project Ga0272449, IMG submission 198679) | Hot spring sediment microbial communities from Yellowstone National Park, WY, United States - YNP-CB-024-1 | ecosystem: Environmental > Aquatic > Thermal springs > Hot (42-90C) > Sediment...
CAGAAATACAAGATGGGCAAGTTTGTGAACTGGTCGGTTGAGGATGGCCGACCGGTCTGGGGGCTTGACGATGAAGCCATCCAAACCGAGGCGTTGTTTGATGGTTGCTACGTGGTGTACACTGACTTGCCAGCCGAGCGGATGAGCAAGGAGGAAGCGGTTGCTTCCTACAAAAAGCTCAGCCTGGTTGAAGAGGCTTTTCGGAACTTGAAGACTGTTTGGCTGCAAGTGCGGCCCGTGTATCACAAGACCGATGATCGGATTCGGACCCACGTGTTCATATGCATGTTAGCGTACTATTTGCAGTGGCACATGCAACGGCGGTTGGTGCCGTTGTTTGAGAGCGATGGACGTGGCAAAGGGCGCAAGTGGAGCTTTAGCTCGGTGATGGCGAGTCTGCGGCAGATCACGATCAATCCTGTGCAGCTGGGCAAAGTGCAGTCCAACAAGTGACGATACCCACGGCCAATTAAAAGAGGATATTGGAGCTGTTAGGCGTGATCCTCTGAGCGATACAGCCATTTTGGTGAAATTTAAAAGCGCTGTAATCTGCTGTAGCTAAGCCCCTTGCATTGGAACTGAAAAAGAAAATGGGTTGTAAGTGCTGAACTAACCCCATCACTAATCATCTTTAAACTGCCAGCTGCGTCATATCTAAAAACCAATCTCTAGCGAAACGGCTCAACATTTGGACTTCCTATTTGCAACATCAAATCAATGCTCTAAGAGCAAATCGTTTTATACCCGGCAAATTTTTCCCCCACGCACCTGGCTTTATCCGGAAAAATTTTCCGGCATAAACCCACACCACGGGCGCCTCAGTTTGTAATTCCTTGTCCTGAAGGATGTTACGCGGCCGCACAAATTTTGGCATTGGGTGTGCATAAATGAAAAAGTGAATGCGCACCAATTTAAAAATAGCCGCCGAAAGTTCATTAAACCTGGCCAAAGATGCCGGGTGCGGGGGTTATATTTGCCGGGTCTCTGGTGCTGGCACCGTTGATCCCATGCCCTCCGTTCGGGATCGACACGCTCGCAACCACCAGCCCGGAGGCCCGGCGTGTGGACTTGGGAAGTCGCAAAAATCAGCCGACAGATGGCTCCAAAAGCTGTGGAAGACTTACATTAGCGATAAAACTAATACCGAAGTAGAAGAACGGTTGATTTTCCATTATTTACCCCTCGTAAAAGTAATTGTGAGCCGGCTCGCGATTACTATGCCTACTCACATCGATCTGGGTGACATCGAATCAGTAGGGATCTTAGGTCTTATACAATCAATCCGATCCTACGATCCAACAACCGGCACTCCGTTTGAAAAATACGCCCAATGGCGAATTCGAGGCGCGATTATCGATGAACTTCGGAAGTCGGGGCCCATTCCACGATCCACCCACGCAAAAGCCAGAAAAATTCAAGAAGCGATCGCAAATTTCGAACAAACATATCAAAGGTTTCCAACCGAAGCGGAGGTTGCAAACGAGCTCGGAATCACCGTAAAGCAATACGCAAACTGGTTGGATCAAACCAGGCCTTTAGCATTTCTTAGCCTTGATTCACCAATTGACCCAGACAATTTAAATGAATCCTCCCTGCACGAAGTGATTCAAGATCCGTGTCAGAACAATCCATACGAAGAAATATGCACAAAAGATCTAGTTGCCTTAATCGAGCTAGAATTGAATCGTTTGCCTCCAGTTTATCAAAAGGTTTTGACACTGTACTACATACACGGCTTGCACCTAAAAGAAATCGGTCGCGTTTTAGGCCTGACTGAATCTCGTATATGCCAGATCCATACTGCAGCAGTCTTAAAACTTAAACAGGCGGTACAACAAAAAAACCAATTAACGGCAGCAACTTAAAAATTGCGAGATCCTAACCAATGATAAAACTCGAGGAACAAATTAGGTTTGAACGCACCAGCTATTGCCGGAGCCTAAACTCAGACTCCGCTTATAACAGAACACTTTTGGAGGTGGGGGAGGGTAAACATGGTCATGTACCAAGCAAGGGCAAGGACCCTGCTTGGCACATGACCCCTTTAACAAGCGCAAAGCCTTTGAATGGAAATGCAAATTGAAAAACTGGTAACGCTTCTGAGGCAACACTTAGTTGTTCAAGGGGAACTCCTCGCACTGTTAGAACAACAACACCTTGACATTCTTGCAAATAATGTCGACCAGACCTTAGTGAGCACGGCACAAATACAAGTTGTGTGCAAAAAGATAACCGAAATGCGCGCCCAAATCCTAAAGGAGTTTGGCATCCCAGTGTGGGAAACACAGCGAAAGCTTAATGAAGACTCCACCCTTTTTCGCCACATTCCGGAAGAATATAGCCCTCTGGTCGTAGCCCTAATTGAGGAAATGCGCAATCTGAATACCAAAATTCAAACTCAACTCGCTCAAAATATCCAGGCATTGGCTGTCTCGACTGCAAAAATGAAGGAAATTTTGTGCTCGATCTCAAACACAGAAAAAATAGGAGCTAACCTGCACCTACCAGATCATCACGGACGCGGGTAGCATACTATCACAGGCTCAACCAACAGTGCCCCAGCGCTTCTTCAATGTGGCCCCTCAAACGGATTTTAGCCCCTCTAAGCCCAACCAAATTCACTCTGTTGCGAAAGTTTCACTCCTAGAGTTAACAATCATTCTTAACTCCTACCTGGTGATCGAACTTAAAAACCAAACGCAGAGTGACTCACCCCACAAACTGCCACCCCAAAGCAAATTTAAATCGCAACCCGCGTCATTTGCGACAACCTACCCATTTGTTTATACCCATTCGCAAAAGCTGTAATTATTTGGAGCCAAACTTACAGAATCGTATCCCCCACATTTTATCATCAAAGTACCCGAGAGGTTATCATGAAAGCCGGCTGCAAATTTTTACCTTGCCAAACGGAAAAACTCCTAATGAATGCGTTAGATCCAATCCCCCCTTGTGAATCCTTATTGTTTGACGGAATTGTTATTGAATCAAGCGATGATATAAGACATTCTGTCGCGCAATCTATGGGTTTGTCTAGACTTTCAGTTCTCACATTGGTTTTGGCCCTTATTTCGGCTGGGTCCGGTATTTTATGGCTTAAGAACCCAGTTAAAAGCGCGGAATTCCTGCGGAAGCTTCCCCGTTCGTTAATTGTAGGTTACATAACAATAGCTATCGCGACGATATGGTACCTAATCTATTTACACACCGAAACGATGGCCGATTTCTCTCCATATCGGCGTCCCCTTACAGTCTTTTTCCTTGGATTGGCCTTGGGGGTAACTTTATATGTTCGTGATTTTTTGGCTGTCCGTGGGCTAGCAATAATCATGTTACTCCTGGCAAAACTAATGGTGGACACTGCAAGATGGCATACTTCGAATTGGCGGTTGCTAATAATAGGTTGGGCTTATGTACTTGTCATTCTTGGCATGTGGTTTACACTTTCCCCCTGGAGGTTTAGGGATTTGATCGAATGGGTTACCAAAACTCAAACACGTTTTAGAGCTGTCGCCTACGTGCGGGTGGCATTTGGAATTTTTATAGCGATTTTGGCATTAACAGCCTTTAGAAACCCATAACTATGGCATGAATCAACAAGGCAGAATTTTAGTGATACGCGGAGGCGCAATAGGCGACTTCATCCTTACTCTGCCAGCAATCGCTGCATTACGAAATGCTTTCCCCGCTGCTCGTCTCGAACTTTTAGGTTACCCTCACATAGCCTCTCTTGCGCAAGCAGGTGGATTAGTTGACTGTGTAAAACCAATCGAGGCACGAGCTTTGGCAGGGTTTTTTGCCGAAGGCGGCATGCTCTCGGAAGAATTACGGAGGTATTTCGCTAGTTTTGATGTAATTGTCTCATACCTATACGATCCCGATGGCGTTTTCCGGCGGAATGTAGGGCGATGTTCCACTGCCCACTTCATTCAATGTCCACACCGCGCAACTGATACAGATCGTGTACACGCTACAATAACCTACTTAAAACCATTGGAACAACTAGCGATTTTTGACCCTGACCCAATACCTCGTCTTACCATTCCCAAGATGGAAATAGACTCATTAATCCAATTGGGAAAAGTTAAAGGGCAACCGGGATTAGAGTGGGGAAATTCTGTTGCCCTTCATCCAGGCAGCGGGAGCGAACGGAAAAATTGGCCTGAACATAAATGGCGCGATTTGATTACCCACCTCTTGGAAAAAACAACAACAAGACTTCTAATTGTGGGAGGCGAAGCCGAGTTCGACCGCCTGGACCGTCTTACAAAAGGCTTGCCTGCCGACCGAGCAGCAAGTGCACGAAGTCTGCCATTAGTAGAATTAGCCGCAATCTTGCAGAATACAAAAGCATTTGTTGGACATGATTCGGGGATTACCCACCTAGCAAGCGCACTAGGCATACCATGCATAGTCATTTGGGCAGACTCAAACCCAGACGTCTGGCGACCTCCAGCACCAAATGCCACAATAATCCACGAAAAAGCAGGTATACACGCAGTCCCTGTAGACCGCGTTTGGACTGCTTTATTGCAATACCTAGACGACGGTGTATCTAGCTCGCATGGTTCAAATTAGCCGCCCGCCCCACCTTGCCGTGGTTCAAAGCTAGTTACAGCTTCTTCAACGCACACAAACCGGCCATTAAAAGCCCACCAAATAAACCAAACGGCGCCATGAACCAAAAATAGTTCCCTAAACTTTTGTCTAACAACGCTCCGAGCAAAACGCCAGCAAGCATACCCCCAAAATACTGAAACGAATCAATAATCCCCGCTGCAAATCCAGCCATACGTTTGCCACCTATGTCCATAGCTGCGGCGGTGCCAAGAATTGAATGCGTTGAATTAGCAGTGAAAGAAATCAGAATCAGGCCTACCAACGCTCCTTTAACAGACGGGGCGTGTGCAGTAGCCACAATTATTAAAGTTTCCAAAAAATAAAGTACCATCGCAACAGGCGCTCGCCGACCCTTGCATACAGTATCCGACACAATTCCTGCAAGCAACGAGCCTGCAGAGGCAACGAAAGGAATCAAAAAGCCTATCATTTCGAACTCAGGTGCGGTGCGCCCTATCCCATACCTTTCTTCCAAAAATCGAGGGAACCATTGGTCAACTGCCTGGCGCACAGCTCCTGTACACGCGTAAGCTAAGGCAATCACCCACACTGTGGGGTTTCCCGCAATCTTAATAATCAGTTCTTTAAAACTCACCCGCTCGCTTGTTAAATCTCGTTCATCCACGGGGATTATGCCAGGATATTTCGCCTCCTCAGGCGTCTGTTTAACCACCAAAGCCATCAGAACTGCTACTGTGGCACATATCCCTGCCGGTACCCAGAATAACCAACGCCAATGCAACGGGGGTACATTGACAAGCTCAAAGATCGTAAAACCAGCTAATAAAATTGGCCCGAGCCTATAGATCACGATCCGTCCCAGGTTGATCATAAAACCAAATACCCCAGCAAATGCGCCACGCTCACGCCGTGGGAACCATGCCGTGTTTATTTTGACCATTCCTGGCGCCCCAAATGCCTGCATGTACCCGTCTAAAGCGCGAATTATTACAAACAAACCCAGTATTCCAACATAAGACCCGAACCCAAAACAAACGTTTAGAACGACCGTGCCTGCCGCGCCTATCAACATCGCACGTTTACCCCCTAATCGATCGGTTAAAAGCCCATTAATGATTTGCCCAAACGCGTATGCTAGTAACCACGCGCTTATGATGTAACCCACCTCCTTCCGGGAAAAACCAAACTCATCGCTCACATTCTTGTTTACCAATGAGAAATTGTACCGGCATAGATAAAAACTCGTGTAAAGTAATCCAACAACCAACCAATTGATGCCTCGCCGAAACCCAAAACCAATGGGATACTTTCCCGCGACGCTACCCCCCGTAGGTGGACAATACCCCCCACCCCTGCTCTCTCGTAATTCCATTCCTTCTGTATCCATCAAATCTTACCTAGGTCGCCGCAGTAGTGTTTACCCGAATAAAAGACTCTGGTCAAACAACTTGCTTCAGCCAACACCTGGGAAACCATTTACCGGTTAGACGCATACCAATACTTACCCAGGGAATACCCCAAAAACCAAAACTTTGCAATTTTAGTTCATTCACACCGGAGGCGCAAAATACCTCATCAAATCGAAAAATGCCGCTTTTGAGCGTCCTGATGGGAAAACCAATTAATCCCCCATGCAAGTAATCCGCCACTAAGGTAACCATACTGCGGATTTCTAAGTTAAAACCCAAGATTGATTTAGCTCAGTATTCCTGCCGACAAAGCCTACTCTTTTACGGCATCCGACTCATAAACTAAACTCTTCGAGCCTACTACACCCATTTACCAACAAAACACCCATTACCCAGAAACTTCCAATGGAGGCTACATACCAACCTATCACCTATCAAAAAGAACATATATCCTGAATGGCTGTGTGCTATTGACCTTGCGAAATTTAACACTTGCTGGCAATCAATCTCATCCGAATATATGTTTTTTTCATACGTACCTGGTATGAGTAACAAGAAAAGCAACGCAAGCAAGAAAGCGCACCAAGTGGAATTTGACCCGATCGAATCCGTGCTTGAAAGCATTCGGAAGGGCGAGATAGTCATCGTGGTGGATGACGAAGATCGGGAGAACGAAGGCGACTTAGTAATGGCTGCGCAATTTGTCACCCCAAAACATATTAACTTCATGGCCAAATATGGCAGAGGACTTATTTGTGTCCCAACCACAGAAGAACGTTTAAAACAACTGGGGATTGAACGCATGGTAAGTGACAACAGGGAATCGTTCCGCACTGATTTTTACGTCAGTGTGGACGCTGCCAAAGGAATCACAACAGGAATAAGCGCAGCCGATCGTGCACGCACAATCAGAATTCTAGCAGATCCGAGGGCTGCTCCAGAAGACCTTGTAAAACCTGGCCACATCTTCCCGCTCCGGGCTAAGCCAGGAGGCGTTTTACAACGCGCCGGACACACAGAAGCAGCTGTTGACCTAGCTAGATTAGCTGGCTGCCGACCAGTAGCAGTCATCTGCGAAATCATGAATGATGATGGGACGATGGCCCGACTACCCCAACTGCTCAAATTCGCCAGAAAGCATAAGCTTAAAATTTGCTCAATTGCCGATCTGATCGATTACCGCCGCAGAAAAGAAAAACTCATTGAACGCATCGAAACTGTGCATTTACCTACCGAATTTGGACCTTTCGATCTCTATGTCTACAAATCCAAATTGGATGGACAAATTCATTTAGCGCTTGTCCATGGCGAGGTTGCTGGCAAACAAAACGTGCTTGTCCGTGTGCATAGCGAGTGCCTTACCGGCGATGTATTCCATTCATTGCGGTGTGATTGCGGCCAACAACTTGCCGAAGCCCTAAAACAAATCGTTAAAGAAGGACTTGGAGTCTTGGTTTACATGCGTCAAGAAGGGCGTGGAATAGGACTCGAACACAAACTCAAAGCATACAAACTACAGGAACAAGGTTACGACACGGTGGAAGCAAACATGAAACTTGGCTTTCCTCCAGATCTGCGAGAGTATGGTCTCGGGGCCCAGATCCTAGTGGATCTAGGCCTAAAAACCATCAGGCTACTTACTAATAACCCCCGGAAAATCGTCGGCCTGGCTGGGTACGGACTGGAAATTACCGAACGCGTACCCATTAAGATCAAGCCAAACCCATTCAATGAAAAGTACTTAAAAACTAAACAAAAGAAATTAGGTCACCTACTTTGAAGCTATGTTGAGTAAAATCCAACTGGCCGATATCAAATGTAATCCGGCACACCGATTCACAATCGTAGCGTCTCTCTACAATAAAAGGTATGTCGACGGTATGCTAAAAGGCGCCTTGCATGTATTGAAGAATAGCGGCGCAAAAAACATCCAAATAATTCGCGTACCGGGTGCCTTCGAAATACCCTGCGTTACGAAAAAACTCGTTTCAAACCCACTCTGTCCCCCAAACGCAATCATATGTTTGGGCGTAATTATCCGCGGAGAAACCGCCCATGCTCAACTAATAGGCGAGGCTGTCACCCAAGCACTCATGCAAATCCAAATAACTCATGCTATACCTGTGATTCACGAAGTCCTACTTTTAGAAAACAAACAACAAGCCCAAGTACGATGCATGGATCCCGAGCATAACCGTGGGATTGAAGCAGCCCAAACCGCAATTCAAATGGCAATGGTTATGGAGATGCTTGACAAAACTCTAAACCACAAGCGCTAAACTAATGATCACTCGACGCGAAGCCCTAAAACGAGTTCTGCTTTTAGGAGGAGGTACCATAAGCATTCCTAAGCTCCTACAAACCACACCATTGCGATCTGCAGAGCCTGTGTTCGTCTTCGGGGTATTAAACGATTTGCACTTGATGACCCCTGATTGCGCTAAGTTTCTTAAAGCAGTCCTAACGCACCTTAAAGCTCAAGGAGCCGATTTTTGTTTAGTGGCTGGGGACCTCACCGAAAAAGGCGACCTCGAAAACATGGAAGCCGTAAAAGATACGTCCTTAAACGTAGGTCTAACCTGCTACCCTGTACCGGGCAACCACGACTACTCTACTTCCTCAGACAAATCAAACTACGAAAAAACATTTCCCGATAGACTCAACTATACCTTCAGTTATAAAGGTTGGCAGTTTGTTGGCCTCGATTCAACGGAAGGCCAAAAATACCAAAACACAACCATTTCACAGGAAACCATCCAATGGCTAACCAAACAAATAAACCAACTTTCTTCCACAGCGCCAACAGTTGTGTTCACCCACTTCCCACTTATCCCATTTGTCCCTTTCAGCCCAAATAATTCTGAGACGGTCCTAAAACTGCTCAAGACACTTAACGTTAAAGCCATCTTCTGTGGACATTACCATGGCTACGTGCGGGTCGGTTTGAACAGTACAGAGATTTGCATCAACTACTGTTGCTCACTTAAGCGAAACAACCATGACGGCACCTCTGTGAAAGGGTATTACCTCTGCAAAGTATATCCAAACAAGTTAGCAATCGAGCATGTCTCGTTTTATGTAAGTGATGGCATGCCAGTCTTACCAGAAAGCGACACTCAAAGTTTATGAGGCGCACAAAAATCATAGTTACGATTGGCCCCGCAAGCGAAAGGCCTGAAATTTTAGAATGCTTGATTAAAGCTGGGATGGATGTTGCACGCCTGAATTTCTCTCACGGTAGTCACCAGGAACATATTCAAAGAATCCAGCTCATACGCAAAATCGCACAAAAATTAGACCGTCCAATTACAATCATCCAAGATTTACAAGGACCCAAAGTAAGAGTTGCTACCCTACCCAACAACCAAATCACCCTTAAAGAAGGCACTATTGTTACTCTCACACCCGCTGAAAAATATCCTAGCCAACCAGATACCATCCCAATCGATTATTCTGGCTTGGCTGGTGACGTGGCACCGGGGATGCGAATTTTGATGGACGATGGGTTGCTCGAATTAAATGTAATTGCTGTTGATCCACCCAACGTTAAAGCCCGCGTAGTCCGCGGTGGCATCCTCAAAAGTCGCAAAAGTGTTAACGTGCCTGACGCACCACTCAATCTCCCTTCGGTCACGCAAAAAGACCTCGCGGACCTAGAAGTTGGAATCAAATGCAAGGTTGATTATATCGCACTAAGTTTTGTTAGGAACGTAAATGACCTCCGCAATCTCAAAACAATACTAGCCGCTAAAGGTAGCTCAATTCCAATAATCGCAAAAATCGAAAAGCCACAAGCTCTCAATCATTTGCGGGAAATCATCGAAGAATCCGACGCCGTCATGGTTGCCCGCGGTGACTTGGGTGTAGAGCTTTCACCGGAACGTGTCCCAATCGCTCAAAAACAAATAATCAAACTCTGTAACCAAGTCGGCAAACCAGTAATAACCGCCACTCAAATGTTAGAAAGCATGGTATCCAATCCAGTTCCCACCCGTGCTGAAACTTCCGACGTTGCAAACGCGATTATGGACGGCACAGACGCTATTATGCTAAGCGCAGAAACTTCTATTGGACAATACCCGGTTGAGGCCGTGAAAATGATGGACCGAATTGCGCGTCAAATTGAAGCCATTGCAGAGTTCAAAACTTACCCTCCAAGCCAATTTACCCCTACCCATGCACTTTGTGAATCTGTCCGAACCATTGAAGAAATCATCAAACCTGTGTGCATCGTTCTTTATACCATCTCTGGATTCACTGCAAGAATCCTTTCCGCTGAAAGAACTAAAACACACATTCTTGCGATTACACCCTCTCAAAAAGCGTATCACACTTTGAACCTCGTATGGGGAGTTACCCCGGTTTACATCGATAAAATCGCCTCCGGCTTCGATGAATTAATCGCATTTGCTGAAGACTTGGCCCGCAAAATTGTCGGAGCCAAACCTGGTGACAAAATTCTGGTTCTCGGTGGTGTACCCACTGGTATTCCCCAGAATACTAACTTCATCAAAATTCACAGCTTACAATAGCGACCCCATTTAAGTAGACTGATTTTCTCTCCTTAGTAAGCCAAGGAACAAAACTAGTTCAAAAGTGCGCCCGCGCTGCCATTTGGCTTGCCGTGGAACCTGCCTCCCCATCCAAGACACCTAAAACCAAACGCGTGTAAAAAATACTCCGTTACCTTAGTTGACATGGGAATCTTTGTCACACTACATTTGGTTCAAGAGTGGAAGCGCAACCACCACTCCGATCGGTAGTTTTGAACACCGCCTTCGTACCTCCAGAATTTGTGGAGGCTCACGGTTTGAATCGTATTTGGGTCTTACCGGAAATTTGCCAAGCAGAAAAATCAATTGCAATGGGGCGCTGTCCAGTTGCTGTAGCGGTCGCTGGCTCCACAAACGTCCAGTACCCTTTGATCCAAGCAGTTATCTGTGATCAGGTTAGACGAGCAATGACCTATCGCACTGAGTCATCGGCAGAGTCGTTCACATTATACGTCCCAAGCACACGAACGGCAGCAGCTCTTCAATGGTACGCGGCCGAGCTGGAAAGACTAAGTAAGTGGCTTGTACGGATTGGCGGGCGCAAGCTCCAACCTTGGGCATTTGCACAATTAACGCAAGGCTTCAATCAACTTCGCCAAAAATTGGACCACATGCGTATTGCTCTTCCGGCGTCGCTTTTTTTGTCACTCCAGCCGCCCGTCAACAATAAACAACCTCACCCTTCCCTCAGACCTCAACCTGCCCAAGGCTTCAAAACCAATCCCAAAATCGGGATCCTAATGGGACACTTAACTAACCTCCACCTAGCCCTGCTACAAGAAATTGAATCCTTTGGCGTACATACTGTTTTTCTGTGTGGGGAACCCATACCCCCTACGCATGCAACTATAGAGGTAGGGCCTGACGTGGACAAATCAATCTTCGAACTTATAGCGGATCAATGGCTACCCCAAGTACCGTATCTAGGCGCCAGACCAAACACGAATTTTTACACCTTCCTCACTAATGAGATCAGAAAATCGCAATTGGACGGCTTGCTCGTAATTCGGCCAGTATGGTGTGATCATTGGGACTTAGAACTGCCCATAATAAAACAGCGAGCGGGCATCCCTGTCTCTCATGTGGTTTTAGGCTGCGAACCTGATCCCACCTCACACGCCCTTAACCGCGTCTCGGCATTAATCGAAATGGTGAAGAAAAGATGAAGTTTTTGCCCACTAAACAAATCCACCTAGAAGAACTAGACGCGCTGTACGATCTATACCTTAGAGAGGGCATATGTTTCCCAAGCTATTGTGTACCAGTTGGGTCGTATGTGGAGGCAGAAGGCGACATAAGACTACCTAACTTAAAATTTGACTCTTCTCCGGCTTCGATCCGCCTGTGGAATTTTTTGCTGTCCGAGAACCGACGCCTTCACACAGCCCGCGCTCAGGGCTTCAAAATTGTAGGCACCATGAAAGACCTTGGTACAGTACCTATTTTGGCTTATGCATATCCCAACACGATTGCCTTTTACCCCGACGGTACCTGGTGGACCCCATGTGTAATGGAACTCAGTGACAGATTGTTTTGCTTGGCAGATGAACATGGCATTGGCCCACACCTATGCCCCGTCAGAGCAATGTACAGTGCATTTATCAACAAAGAACACTTTCCGATCCCCGATCAAATTATATGCAGCACGGGCGCCGTATGCGACGATTTTTCGGCAATCTCGCAACGGCTGTTCCATCTTGGGTACCCTCTTCGTTGGTGGGAAATTCCTCCAAGACGCCCTCCCGACCCAGATGAAACCAAAGTGGAGTTACCAAACGGAACCACCATCCCAAAAACACACCTCGACTTCGTAACCCACCAGTTTCACATGATTGCAAAGTGGATTGAGGAACTTCACCCTGGTATTCACCTCACAAAGCCGGCGCTCCAGAAAAGCATCCACCGCGCCAACCACGTTCGTCGTCTAATCAACGCAATCCGAGATATCACCTTTTCCGCACCAGTACCCCCTATCCCTGCATTGGAAGAGTTGATCGCCGAAATGCTCGTCATTCACTTCTGTTCGGACCCCTCCGAATGCTGCGAAGTGCTGGAGGCCCTCCTACAAACTGTTAAGGCTCGTGTCGAAGCCGGGGTTACTCCACTGGATCCGATACCTAAAGTTAGAGTGGCTGTTATAAATCCACCTGCAGACCTCCGAATGATGAACCTCATAGAAGAATGCGGCCTTCTAGTATGCGCAACTGATTACATGTTTACCCATGCCCTTATCGAAATTCCAGAGGATATGGATCCATTCCAAGCATTAGCAACGGTCGCACTATGCGATCCGATGATCGGCCACCCCGTCGATAGGGCCCGACATATCGCAAAATTAATCAAAAAATACCAGATACAAGCTGTGATAGTTTTCCGAATCCCTGGGGCCAGTCATTCCGCCTGGGAAGGCGAAGTCATCCAACGGTTCTTCCAAGAAAGTTACGGTATCCCTGTACTAGTGGTGGAAGTGCCAACGATCATTGACCCAGTTGAACCAACCCTCAAAACGCAGCTTGAAGCACTATATGAAATCATACAGACTTGAGGTTTTGAAGCCATGATCACAGCAGGAATTGACGTAGGATCCAGGTTCATTAAGGCGGTTCTCTGGGACCAACGACGTAGTATGATCATTGCAAAAGACACACTACCCCAGAGTCACGACCCAGAAATGCTTACAAGACAATTGCTCAATTCCGTTCTCTCACGCGCAGGACTTCAACTCGACCAGATCACACGGATCGTAACCACTGGCTACGGCAGACACAGCATCAGTTTTGCTCATAAAACCTTCACTGAGATCACGTGCCACGCCCGCGGTGTATGGCACCAACATCCAAATACACGCACAGTTATCGAGGTTGGCGGTCAAGATAGTAAATTCATTCGCTTAGGACACAGAGGTAACGTAATCGATTTCACAATGAACGACCGGTGTGCAGCCGGTACAGGCCGTTTTATCGAACAAGCTGCCAGCCGACTCGGCCTGGATATCGATGAGTTCGGCCGAGTAGCCATGCAATCCCAAAAACCATGTCAAATAAGCAGTATGTGCGTAGTATTTGCCGAGACTGAGATGACCGGGCTAATTGCAAAGCACACCCCAATTGCTGATATTGCAGCAGGGATTTTAAATGCTATTGCGGCTCGCATTAATACACTCACAGGGGGCGCAGTTATCCCACCTGTAGCGTTCACCGGTGGAGTAGCAGCTGTCCCTGGCATGGCCACGGCATTAGCCAACGTTCTAAAAGTCACAATCATACCTGTCCAGGACCCGTTTTATACGGGTGCATTAGGCGCTGCAATCTTAGCCGCAGAAGAAGTCCAATCCTTATCTCATTACTCCACTAAAGTCAGACTCCCGGAAAGGGGCGATCTAACACGGTGAACCCCCACATAGATCGGTGCCTTCTTTCCGCAACTTCAATGCTTGGACTCCAATGTCGGACCTCCAAAAAGCTCCCTCGAAACGTATCCGAGCAACTGCCTCGTACGCTAACAAGCGTGCTTTTTGAAGATTCTCTGCCCATGCGGTCACCCCCAGTACCCGACCACCCGCAGTAACCACTTTGTCGTCTACCAAGGCTGTGCCAGCATGAAAAACCTTCACATTTTCAACTCGTGCTACCTCTTCCAACCCTAAAATCTGCTTACCCTTTTGATATGGTCCTGGATAACCGCCACTGGCCATGACTATGCAAACAGCTACCTCAGGTCGCCACCGCAATTGGAATTTGCGCAATCCCCCACTTACACATGCGTCCAGCAACTCAAATAAATCTGAGTCAAGCCGAGCCATGTAAACTTGAGTCTCTGGGTCTCCAAACCTCACATTAAACTCTAGCACCCGGCAACCATCCTTAGTAAGCATTACACCTGGATACAAAAGTCCACAATAACTAATTCCCTCTGCATGACAGCCACGCATCCAAGGCTCCAAAATTGATTTGTACGCTGCATTTAGTTTTCCCCCCGGCAAAAACGGCGTAGGACTATAAGTTCCCATCCCGCCTGTGTTAGGCCCAGTATCTCCATCAAACGCCCGCTTATGATCTTGTGAGTCAGGGAATGGCAACCATGTTTCTCCGTCACAAATTGCATGCAACGATACCTCCACCCCCTCAAGTAATTCCTGAATAACAATCTTTTCACCCGCCTTCCCGAAAACCTTTCGCACCATCATCTCTTCCAAAGCCGCTTCTACCTCCTTCCGCGACTTGCAAATCAATACCCCTTTGCCCAAGGCCAATCCATCAGCTTTCACAGCGCATCGATACCCTAGTGTCTCTGCAAACTCTAAAGCCGCACGTGGTTCAGTAAAAACACGCCCCGCTGGCAAAGGTATCCCATATTTTTGACCAAACTCTTGCGTAAACGCCTTTGAAACCTCGAATCTCGCCGCCACACGATCCACCCCCCAAATCCGAAGCCCATGCGCTTTAAACAAATCCACTATACCCAACGCCAACGGATTTTCAGGCCCCACCACTGTTAAATCAGGTTTGTGCTCCTGAGCAAACTTTAAAAGCGATTGCACGTCTTCAACACCAATGCTCACACAACGAACCAACTCGCCGCTCCGCAGTATGCGCTCTTGCGCAATACCAGCATTACCTGGCACACACCAAATGCGCGTTACATGCTCAGATTGCGCTAAACGCCACACCAGTGCATGTTCACGCCCGCCTCCACCTATTACTAACACTTTCATCGCCAACCAATAAACCAAACTTCTCCCCTTCGTAAAAGAGCGATTTTGTGCGACTCAAACTTTTCAAGAGTCGACATTGTGCCCACCAACATATGTCCCAAAAGGCCTTAACCATCACGTTTAGGACACCGAACCCCCAGTCAAAACAAGAACTTTGCTTGGGCACATTTGTCCTGGAGTAAAGCATTTACAGATCCCCGCAGCTCAACCAGTTTTAATTGAGAACCCAACTGCAAACCATTAGTTTTTTGCTTCCATTCAATGAAAAACCAGTATTTTACCTGAAGGTACTCCCGGTTTTGGTCGGGCTAAAACTTTATCATCGTGACATGGCTGATATTGTACTTACGACGTTCAACGCAAAATATGTGCATACTGCTTTTGGACTGAGGTACCTGTTAGCCAACCTTGGTCCAATCAAAGATCGAGCAGTGTTACTGGAAGCCGATATTCACCAATGGCCAATTGATCATGCCGAAGCGATACTTGCACACAAACCGCGAATCGTCGGATTTGGCGTTTATATCTGGAATGTGTCCCAAACGTATGAAACCATCAAAATCATAAAAACTATCAGCCCTGACACCGTCGTGGTCCTAGGGGGACCGGAAATTAGCTATGCTTATGAACGCCACCCATTATACGCCTTGACCGATTACATTATACCTGGCGAAGCCGACTTGGCCTTCAGAGAATTAGCTCAGCGAATCCTTGCTGGGAACCCACCTCACGAAAAAGTGTTTCCTACGGAACCTCCAGACCTGGCAGAGATTGAGCTTCCTTACAGTCTTTATTCCGACTCCGACGTCCAACATCGAGTCATTTACGTAGAAACCACACGAGGATGTCCATTTAAATGCCAGTTCTGCCTGTCCGCTATCGACCACCGCGTGCGATATTTCCCGTTAGACCCAGTCCTGCAGGAAATCAAACGCCTAATCGAGAGGGGTGCCACTAAACTCAAATTCGTGGATCGTACGTTCAATGTCAGACTCGACCATGCCGTGCAGGTAATGGAGTTCTTGCTTGCAAACTATCGTCCAGGAGTATCGTTACACTTTGAAATCGTCCCCGACAGACTTCAACCAGAATTAATTGAGCTATCGCGAAAATTTCCACCGGGAGCTTTACGCTTCGAACTCGGAATCCAAACCTTTAACCCTGAAGTCGCAAGCAGGATCGACCGCCCCCAAGTTAACAAGAAAATTATCGATACCATCCGGACTTTGCGTGAAACAACAAGTGTACATTTGCACACAGACCTAATTTTTGGACTGCCAGGCGAAACACTCGAATCCTTTGCCACTGGATTCGATCAGCTTGTAGCACTCAACCCGCACGAAATACAAGTAGGTATCTTAAAACGTCTCCCTGGAGCTCCAATAGCCATCCACGATGAGCCCTTTCAAATGCGATATAACCCGAATCCCCCCTACGAAATCCTATCCAATACTACGACCGACTTCTTCACTGTCCAAGAAATCCGCCGGTTCGCACGGTACTGGGAAATCATTTGGAACAGCGGCCGATTTGCCTTCACGGCACCTCTTATATGGGCCGGTGAAGATTCACCCTTCTACGCGTTCCTCAACTTTACACGGTGGCTATATAAGCGAGTCGGGAGAACCGATAGCATCGCACTCCCCCGCTTAGCAAGGCTCCTTTTTGAATACCTTACTCAAGTTCGGGGAATAGACCCACAAATTGTCGCAAAGTCCATTACCAAAGATTACCATGCAGTCCCACGCCCACCCATCCCCGGATTAACCAAAAACTAGTGCCACTTAAAACGAGGAATTTGAGCGCCTAATTCCCCAAACCCACGAACCGCCACACTATTTCAGTCAAGATTAAAATCTTCTGTCCCAGCGAGAAAACGTGCATTCCTTTCTAAACAAGGACTGACATTGAAGGGCAAGTCATTCAATACACACACCCAGTTCGTTGGCCCCACAATCCCCCTCATCCATTTGGATGATACACAATACTCCCTACGCGCGGTATTATTTTGGTTGATTGGAGGGTTTTTATGAAAGCTAGAAATATTTTGAGCGCGGTTGTCGCAGGCATAGGATTATTAACCCTGAACATATACGGCGACACGATTTATCTTACGGGCGATGATGCTGTAGGAACCTCATCGTTTAACGCCGCCGGTAAGTGGAGCAACGGCCAACCCCCACAACCAGGCAATGATTATGTGACCCAGGGATACCTATTGCGGACACCAACAAATTATGGAAATTACACATTCGCAGGAGACTCGCTGTTGATAGGTCCCCCAGTAGGTAACCCCTTCCTTACGAACGGAGCTGTGAACAATAACGCGCTTATCAATAAGACCTCTCGTGGGCCAAACGGAGTAGCTCCCATCATCAGAATCAATAACCTAATTCTGGATGGCGGATACGTACGCGATGGGATGGGAACTTCTGACGCCTGGATATTAGAAGGTAATATAACCATAAGGGGTCTGGGTGGTGGATTAGCGAACCAATGTCGATTGGATATCAACGCTGCAATCCACGGTACAGCCCCATTATACTTGGCCGACAATGGCAGCGGTGAGGCTAACCGAGTTACCTACATTAATTCGCCAAATAACACCTTTGCAGGAAACATCATTCTTTTAGGCCAATCAACTACACGCGCCCGCCTAATATTTTCGGAGGCAAGCAGAATGAACTTCACTATAGGCCCAAACGGAGTCAATAACATGATTTATGCCGACACTTCCCAAAGTAAATACGGGATGGTCGCTTTCAATGGCCTATTTTACTTTGACCTTTCCAACGCGGGTACAAACCCCGGCGATTCATGGCAAATAGTAAACCCGGCAAATCTATTCATCACATATGGCAACACTTTCGCAGTGTATGGTTTCACCCGTGATGGGGGAGGCACAGGTCCGGGTCTCTGGTATACCTCCGCAAATGACACCATATACTATTTCAACACCGAGACGGGTATCCTATGGGTTCCTGAACCTGGCATTGCTGTACTGTCACTGGTGGGTCTGGGGATAGTTATAGCGGCACGGGCCATTAGGAAATCAATTAAATAAACCTGGTAAAATCGGCTCCAGAAAAGGTATCCCCCGAGTTTACTTTGTACTCGGGGGATACCTTTTTCCGAAACAATTAGGCACTGAGTCGCTCGCTTTTGTTAACCAATAACAAGGTTGACACTTCTCAAAGGGTTGTTTGCGAAACTTGTCCATGCCCAGCTAAATCCCATCATAGTAACCTGATACTGCCTAATTTAATTTGCCTAAATTTGGGTTTTCTCCACGCACACTAGCCTATTAGTCCGTGCATAACCACTTTTATTGCCTCTCCCAGATTAGACCAAAAGCTTCGAAAGAATAGCTTTTGTATGTCCCATGGAGGTAATCTCAACGCCAACACTTTAAAAATTAGACGACAAAGCCTCACTCAGGCTGGGGATTGTATTGAGTACAATAATAACAAGGGCACTTGTTAAAAAAGCTGAGTTTATGGTTTGACTTTGTCCCACCGGGTCAGGAACGGTAGGCAAATATCAAAACAAAACCTAAACCAACATGGTGTCAGAAGACTGGCTGACTCAGGGGCAGGCAGAGTATGCATATGGGCCAAGAGCCCGCTCTCGTATCCGGCCCGGCCACGACCTACCCAGTTGCACCTTTAACGCTTAGAAGTAGTTCCCGCCTTGCACACGCATGCGCACACAATCATCCCGTCTCCGCCCACTTACGTCTGCGCCTACCAGATTTTTCCCGTGACCACCATCGTAAAACGGTGGAAAACCTCTGTCGATAGGATTCACCGCCATTTTAATCTGGGTGGCCGAGCTGGGCATTGATTTACTGGGTCGGACCAAACCTCCTCCCCATAACCACAATAGTGTGTCCGCGCAAGTGAAAGTGCTAAATGTTTCAAATTTTGCGGTGATTGATAGAGTAAGTGGGGAATAATCCACCGCTCACATTTGCGGCTACAAGATGAATTAATCTAACTCTACCTTCATAGCCACCCCCGTAAGGCGGTGGATTAAAAAGCAGCCGATTACTTTTCACAATCACCACCAAAAGATCCAGGAAATAACCTTACTTAAACCCAGTGCTCCGTTACCTGGCACGAGTCATCTGTGTCATCCGCTATATCGGTATGACAATGGCATGAGCGCTTGCCAGGAGCTGAGTTTATGGAGTAACTCTGCCGCACCAGCCCCGGCTCCAGTTTCCCCGCTCTCACGAGCCCGGCTACATTACGTCCCGCACAATCGAAAACCCTGCCCCCGCTCTACTAGTTTGAGTGCCTACCCCCTATACAAGGACCCAAACCAGCAGAATAATGCGCAATTGCTGCTACGGGCCTGTCTTAATTCGTAAAGGCTCTTGGCAAACAAAAGATAACCAAGCGCACCACCAACTCCCACAAAGACTAATGACCACTATACCCTTAAGCATGAAAATTTCCCCAAACTCTCAGCTTGGTATTGTCAAAGGGAGGACACTTTCATAACTCCAGTTAGATTCCAATCCCTTCCCAAAGACAAACTTAAATCAACCTACCACAACCCAACTTTTAAACTTTAAGGTAGCCAGCAAAAACGTGTTGTGAGCGTGGTGGTGTCCGCCAATTTCTTGTTTCCTAAGCGCCTGCAACCGTTGCATTTCCTTACCCCCAGCACACTGATAGACAAATCCTCCAATCAAACCGATGAAGCCATTTACCACACACCTGGTATTTTCTGTCCACAATACTTGCATTTCCCGCTCTCGATTTCCAATTTTGCAATTCCATAAATTGTCCGTTCAGCGATGACCTTTTTACAATTGGGACACTTTGTGTGCCCCCCTTCCGGGAACTCAGGCACATTGCCCACGTAGACGTACCGCAGTCCTTCTCTAAAAGCGATCTCCCGAGCTTTTTCTAATGTGTCTAAAGGTGTTGGATACAGATGTGTTAACTTGTAATGTGGGAAAAACCTCGAAAAGTGTAACGGCACATCGGGACCAACCTCCTTAACTATCCACCCACACATCCGTTTAATCTTCTCCAAATCATCAGTATACGTAGGCACCACGAGGTTTACTATTTCTATCCATACACCCATTTGATGCATTACTTTGATCGCATTCAGCACCGCCTGCAATCTGCCCGCATTCAATCGCCTATACGTCTGCTCATCGAATCCCTTCAAATCCACATGTGCAGCATCCGCGTAACGATAAAGATCACGCAGGGGTTGTTCGTTTATTGAACCGCATGTGACGAAAACATTTTTTAACCCGGCTTCCTTTGCCAGCTTAGCTGTGTCTTGAGCATACTCATAAAATGCCGTTGGCTCCGAATAAGTATAAGAGACCGACGGACACTTTAGCTCTTGGGCAATCGCAACCACATCTTCAGGGAACATCGACGCACGCCGAACAATGTCGTATGTGATTCTCTCAGGCAGCGGCGGGCGTAATCTGATCTCCTCGCCACTTGGGTCTTTGGTCTCCTCGGGTGAACTTTGTGAAATCTCCCAATTCTGGCAATTTAAACATCGGAATACACACCCAGAGGTAGCTATGGAAAACGTTTTTGTCCCCGGCAAGAAATGGTACAATGGTTTCTTTTCGATAGGATCAACATGAAACGCACAAGGATTCCCATATGCTAATGTGTACAGAAGCCCCTCACAGTTAACCTTATTGCGACAGCGACTTCTTCCGCCTGGCCCAATTACACAAAAGTTTGGGCACAGTTTACACATGACCTTTTCCCCGGCTTTCTCATAATGGCGCGCTTCTTTTACCCATCCTCGGCGACGCCATAATTCCCATACGTCGACTCCCTTCAAACTTCCCAAAAATTCACTGGTTTTACTATTGCTATTCATTCCAGCCATGATCTGAAACCTTCCCAAGAAAATAGATGTGGCAGTGTAAAGACCGACCCGCAAGGCTTCCCGGCGAGTTATCCCGTTGTTTTTAACTACATTATCGGCAGATTGTTGGCTGATCATCTTTCAGTAACATTTAAAAGGAAAATCCATTTAACTCCGACAAATCCCTCATTTCTAACCAGGGCCGTCCCTGTGTAATCTCAAAAAAACTCGTTGCCATCCTTCTTGTGAGGTTTCAGGAGGGCTGTAAGCCGAATTCTGTCTACCTCGCGCGGTCTGATGTTACCAGCGCACCACACGAGGGAGAGAATCATTTGTCTGACGCGGCCATACCCGAAACCCCGCCATCCTTTTATTGGATGGCTTGGAGCGGGCCACTCCATGGGTTTCCTATTTGGCCTTGCACCCGATGGGGTTTGCCGTGCCTCCCCCCTTACGGGAAGGAGCGGTGGGCTCTTACCCCACCTTTTCACCCTTACCGGGTGAACACCTTTATTCGGGTGTTCACCAGGCGGTCTGTTTTCTGTGGCACTTTCCGTCGGTACACCTCACGGTGTAACCGCCCACACTTACCCACATGCCCCAGCCGGAGCCGTCCAGCTGCTACCATGTGGTTGTGTGGCATCGTGCCCTGCGGTGTTCGGACTTTCCTCCCCCGCTACAGTCGATGCCACCATAGCGGAGGCGATTCTCCGCCCTCCTGAAACCCCATTACAAACAATATACCCCACACAAAAACATGCAAGTCCTTACGTATAAAAATGGAACCCGCCCTCCTTACGACTGGATACGAGGTCGTGGCACCCGCCTTAGTCTGTTCTGCAACAAAAGTCGCCAAACCATAAAAAAGGCCTCCCAAATGATGTGCCCGCTCATTTTGGATCGACCCTCACGCCGCTCCGTAAATACGATGGGGACTTCCACAATCTTAAACCCACGGCGCCACAAGCGGTGTAAAACTTCAATTTGAAAACTGTACCCATTAGACTGAATTTCGTCCAACTCAAGCGCCTCCAAGGCCCTACGACAAAAACATTTAAACCCACTTGTAGGGTCGGCAAATGGCATTCCAGTCACGATCTGTACATATAACGCTGCTCCCTTACTCAGCATCAAACGGCTTAACGGCCAATTGATGACCCTTATCCCCCCAATATAACGCGAACCCAATGCACAATCAGCTTCTTCACAAGCAGCTATCAGTCGCGGCACATCGGCTGGATCGTGCGACAAATCCGCATCCATCTCGAGGATGTAATTGTAGTCCCTCGCTAAAGCCCATTTGAATCCTGCAATGTAAGCCCGACCCAAACCTTCTTTCATCTCTCGGTGGAACACGTGTACGCGGTCAAACCTTTTGGAATACTCATCAGCTAATTTCCCCGTCCCATCCGGCGAATTGTCGTCCACAATTAACAATTCAATTTGAACCCCGGCCATCTGTAAGGCCATCACTTTTTCGACTACCAGGGGCAAATTCTCTATCTCATTGTACGTCGGTACTATAACCAGGGCCTTTTTCATTCACCAAACATGTGAAAGTCTACCTAATGTGTAACACTGCGCAAGTTAAACCCGGGGGTGAAAACTGAGCTACCACTACCTTTTGCCAACGCCACCAAAACTTTTACCTCCTCCCAGGTAACGTGGGACAATTAGGAAAATAATTACCATCGTATCCCACACTCCGATGACATGAAACAACCAGCGCCCCTCTTGGTACGAGCATGGGGTGCTAAATCTAAGTTTGAACAATTCGCCATTTAAAAATACTCCCTTACACCCACATGCAAGAAATTCCGCTAAATCAACACTTTCCCTTTCCGACAACTTTTCGACAACCAACTATCAAAGACGAGTACCGGAATGGTTCAAAAACAATCCGAAGCTCCCACTACTAATGTGAAGTCTTAATCCCCAGACTCAGCTCAAGCCGACTCAATAATGATGTTTGCATATTGGATTGTATCCGCGGTCCGGATCAGCCCTATCGCATAAGGCACCCTCTTCTTAAACTCCACATGCGGTTCATATGCAACTGGGATACCTGCCAATGCCTCCGCAAACTTAGTTTTTACCTCTTCGGTGTTATATTTCAAAAACTCTTCAGCCATCCATGCACGACCAATCACAAAATTTTGACGGATCGCTTTCAATACCTGCAACACGGTGGGGATATCATCTACTAAAGTTATGTCAACCGTCTCAATCTGCGGCCAAAATGGAAACCCGCGATCCGCTATCACCAGCGTGTTTGTATGCCTCACTCGGGACAAAAGACTATTTATGTGGGGATTTAATATGCCGGTCCTAAGCATAAGCCAAAAATTTATTTCGAGAATATACTTTTCCAATTCTCACTTGATTAGCAATACCAATTTCCATAAGCTGCAGGACGTTAACAGTGGGAGGATTTATGCAGACCAACCATACAACACCAATCACAGCTGAGACCGACCCTGAACTCCAGAAAGACGATTTAATTGTTATAACAGGAGCAGGCGGGTTTATAGGAGGTCACCTAGTGAGGTATTTCCTCAACAAGGGATTTAAACGGATTAGAGCTGTTGACAAAAAACCTATTTACGAGTGGTACCAACATTTTTCTGTCCCCGAAGTCGAGTCCCTATGCCTTGACTTAAGCATCGAGGAAAATTGCCGCCGAGCTTGTGAAAACGCAGTGGAAGTTTACCAACTTGCTGCCGATATGGGCGGCATGGGATTCATCGAAAGACATCGCGTCGAATGTATGCGAAGTGTCCTGATAAACGTACATATGATTGAATCAGCATATCGCGCAGGTGTTAGACGATACTTTTTCTCCAGTTCAGCATGCGCATATAACGTAATGCTCCAGCAAGACCCGAAAGCCCGTGCCTTAAAAGAGTCCGATGCATTTCCAGCAATGCCAGAGCGAGGCTACGGATGGGAAAAATTATACAGTGAACTATTGTGCCAGGAATACTGGGCCGAGCGTGGATTAAAGACATTTATCGCCAGATTCCACAATGTTTACGGGCCATTTGGTACTTGGGACGGCGGACGCGAAAAAGCTCCAGCTGCTATCTGCCGCAAAGTCATTGAAGCGATCGATCGCGGAGATTATAAAATTGTCATTTGGGGCGATGGCACACAAACCCGCAGCTTTATGTATATTGACGACTGCGTCAAAGGCATCGATATGATAATGCACTGTGATAAACTCATCGCCACTCCAATCAACTTAGGTTCAAGTGAACTAATCAGCATTAATGACCTAGTTACAAAAGTTGAAAATATCGCAGGCGTTAAATTGCAAAGAATTTACGACCTAAATGCTCCCAAAGGTGTAGCTGGACGTAATAGTGACAACACCTTTATCAAGCAGGTGCTCGGGTGGGAACCCAATACCCCATTCGACGTGGGTCTCAAAATCACGTACGAGTGGATAAAAGATCAATACTACAAACGTAAAGCCGGGCGCCGGGTCGTTGAATAAACAAACATGTGACCTCGCTCAATGCCTAACAAGAATCTCTCAGCAATTGAAAAGTTTATCGGTAGAATTCCCTACAGGCTCGCCCTAGCAGGCGGGTGGATTGACCAGCCGTTCGTGTCAAAACACAATCCACATCCCCCCGGCTCAATGGTGGTAGTCAGCCTAAAACCTACATTTCCATGGATGGACCGCTGTGGTATCGCCACTAGCACACGGCGTGTGGCATTAAAACTGTGGAAAAACGGCCTGCCTACAAACCGGTCCCTAATGGACCTGGTTAAACAACTGTACTACGCGGAAAATAAAAATAAAAAAAATCCGAGCGGTTCACAGGACATGATTGGTCTTATTTTCCCGGGGATTAACCGGTTGGATTATGACTACCAAGCCAACGGAGGTGTTTTTCCAGTTCATATCGAAACTATAACTGACCCTGCCACGGCCACCTGGCTTGAGTCTGTCATCCACGTGCTTCCCGTTTGCTCAAGACCTACAGGTTATAATCCCTTAAAAATAAAAAACCTCGACCCTAAATGGATCCATAGACTGGGGGAAACAGGCAAGGATTGTTTCCAAGCTATCAAGGAACACGACATAAAAGGCCTCGCACGTTCCTTAAACGATTCAATGAAATGCTGGGAAAAGATCCTCCCATACACTTTTTACCACCCCAAAATAACAATTGACCTTATTGGATTACTCCGCGCTTACCAAAAAAGTTATCCCGGCGCTGCATATTCAGGATGCGGAGGCGGCTACCTGCTAATAGTCTCCGAGGAACCCGTACCAGGCACATTTAAAGTCGATATTCGATTACAATAAAACCGCTCCTATTCTATGAACATCATCGTATCTGGAGCTTTCGACGATATAAAGTCCCCTGACGTACGATTCTTGCAAGAAGCATCAAAACATGGCCCGGTCACAGTACTACTTTGGACCGATAGCCTCTTCCAAAAAATCAATGGCAGAGCCCCAAAATTTCCTCAACAAGAACGAAAGTACTTCATCGAAAACCTCCGATATGTAACCAGGGTCCACCTAATAAACCAGTTAGATAGCATTAACACTCTGCCACCGGAATTCCTAGCATCAGGCTCAATATGGGTCGTACGAGAAACAGAACACCATCCAGAAAAAGAACGCTTTGCAATCAGCCATAAAATAACTTACTTAGTCATTCCAACCAGTCAGCTGACCGGCTTCCCCAACCCAATTCCCTCACCCCAACCAAATTCAAATCGGAAAAAAGTAATCGTGACAGGGTGCTACGACTGGTTGCATTCAGGACATATCCGGTTTTTTGAAGAAGCAAGCACTTACGGTGACTTATATGTGGGTATTGGATCAGACGAAAATATAAAAGCCCTGAAAGGCCAAGGTCATCCAATGTTTCCACAGGAAGAGCGATTATACATGGTCGCTTCTGTAAAACATGTTTACCACGCTTTCGTTAATTCCGGGTTCGGGTGGCTCGATGCCGAGCCAGATATCCTCCGAATTAAACCAGATTATTACATAGTGAATGAGGATGGCGACCGTGGAGGCAAAAAAGAATTTTGTGAAAAACATGGCATTACATACATCGTCCTAAAACGAGCCCCAGCCCCAGGACTTCCCAAACGATCTAGCACCGAACTGAGAGGGTTTTAGACAATAGCTTTATCCGCTCTTACGAAAACAAGCCCACGATATTTTTTATACCCCCCAACGCGGGGAATGCCAATATTACAACCATCCAGTCACCCCTTTTACCTAAAGGGTGGTTGTACCACTTTCTATCTTAACTTCTTCTGCCACGCCTAACTCAATGCTTCGCTTCCCTAAGTAAGTAGAGCACCAATTGGAAGCCTGCTATATCTCTCTCTCCACCTCGAATTCGATTCTAATCTCCATTAAAAAGTGGGCGCGCAACGCATATTACTCAATCCCCGAGGTCATGTTGAAACCAAGTGTTTAAAGCTTTACCGCAACCATGATAAAGCAATCTAATTGCATAAACCAAAGAAACACCCTATTCCCCTACTCCCTCCCCGCTGGGTTATTTAAATGTTGGTGGCTAGAATAATTTCAGCCCGCGACCAACTTAGAATATTTGTTTGACCGCCAATATCCGGCCAACAAACTGCCAATAACTGAGTGAAACACCGCGGACAACGCACATGGGGTAGCTGCACCAGGCAATTCGGGAAAATTCCTTTGTGCCAACACAGTTCCGAGACCAGAATTCTGCATCCCAACCTCGATTGAAATAGTCCTGCTTGTAATTGGGTTTAATCGGAAAATGCGTGCCAAAATATACCCAAGCGCAAACCCGCCCGAATGCAGCAATAAGACACTAGCTACTAGTTTCAATGCACCATGCTTAATGTCATCGGCCCGGCTCCCGAGTACACTGGCAACAATCAAAACAATAAACACCACAGACACCAATGGTGCCACCGTTTGTATCCGGCATGAAAATTTTGGTGCGTACCGGTTCACCATCACACCAGTCACTACCGGAATTAACACAACCTGAGCGATCTCAATCAACAGTTTCAAGACGTCGACCCGCACATAAGCCCCGGCTAACAACCAAGTCAAAATGGGAGTCATAATCACAGCTGCCAACGTCGAGCACGCTGTCATCGTAACCGACAACGCTACATCCCCCCTAGCGAGAAACGTGACCACATTCGATGCGGTTCCTCCTGGACAGCAAGCTACAAGTATTAACCCCACAGACGTAGCTTGGTTCAAATTCAATACGTGAGCGAGGGTATACCCTAACAATGGCATGATAGTATATTGCCCCACAAACCCTAGGAAAACGGGTCCAGGCCTTTTCAATACCCTCACAAAATCCTCCTCCGTCAACGTGACCCCCATCCCCAACATAATTATTGCCAACCCCCATGTAATCAAGGGGCCATGAAACCAAGTGAAAAGGGGTGGATGAAGAATCGCCATTCCACCAGCTATAATTACCCATACTGGGAACAGATCTGTCAAAAGCCCTATTAATCGTTTTCCCATGTTTTGCAGGAATGAACCCTCCCATGCAAAAAATAAATCTACCACTCCCAATTTATTCCACCCAAGGCCTTAGTGGTTTTGCTCTCCTTCAATCTTGTGTTCTTCACAAGCCTTCTTGCGGCCATGAGTAACCCGTTTGATAGAACCCACCAAACTTTCAATAGTTCGCTTTGGTGCCTCTAGTGTAGGTTCAACCCCCAAGGCCTTCACAGCCCTAGTCACAGCAGGATTCAAAGTGGCTATACGGGTGGAGGGAAATCTTTTTAAAACTGTATGGAGATCAAACTTCGCATGGAAAAATTCCACTGCCGCTGGAAAACCAAATACGATCCAATCAGCACCACCCTCTTCCAAGCTTTTCACCGCATCCTCAGGTAAATCTTCCTCACCCACATACCGATAACAATACACATCATCAACAATGGCTCCCAATTGCTCAATAGCCTTGGGCAACTCAACATCAGCAGTCTCACCCCGCAAAATACAAACTTTTAGATTTACTATGTTTTGGTACTTATCCAGGGCTGCCGCTACCACAGACCCCAAATCATCTTCGGGTTCCACATCCACCTTTAAATGTAATGCCTGAACTTTTTTTACAGTAGTAGGCCCTACTGCTGCTATCCTAACCGGCCCTAGGTCACGCAAGTCCTCAAACTTTGAGAAAAACCGATCAAAGAAAATTTCTACCCCAAGCGGCTCCGTAAACACCAACCAGTCATATGAGTTTAACCCCATTATCACATCATCAAGATCATCATAACTCTTTGGAGGTTCTACTCGTATGATCGGTATCTGTATAACTTCCGCCCCCATTTCCAATAGAGGCGCCCTAAATTCTTCCATAAGGGCCCGCGGTTGGGTTAGTACAATCCGTAACCCAGCCAATCGGATCCTACGGAGTCTCTCAGCAGTGCTTGCCTGCGCTCCACCGTGATTTTCTTTCTTTTGCTGCCCTTCAATCATGCCTCAAGTGTACAGAACCATCTTAAAGTTTTAAAGTCCCTACCCTAACAAATACGAAATCTTCCAACTTTGATTTCGGTGTTTGGAAAGCTATAATTTTGCCGAGTTGGACTGCTGCCATGCATTTACACAAAGCCGCGTTTCACCGTAGTCGCACCTAACTCACTCTGAATGGAGAAAATGCAGAAAATTCCTAAGGTCCTACTGTTAATAGAATCTTCGAGAGCATCCGGCCGTGCATTGCTATTGGGTATTGCTGAGTACGCCCGGTACCACGGACCATGGTCATTCCTATGGGAACCCGGTGGATTAGAAAAGGTCTCCGGCAGATTGAAAGAATTTAAACCCGACGGAGCAATTCTCCGGGACACGGAGAATCTTGACGAGGTAATGAAATTAAAAGTCCCTCTTATAATAATTGGCCATAAAAGACCCGAAATCCCTAATTTTGTAAATGTAGTCACTGACTCAGAAAAAATAGGAAAAATGGCTGCTGAACACCTATTGGAATGCGGGTTTAAAAATTTCGGATATTGCGGGATTCTGATGGGCCAAGGTTATGAACCGCCATGGTCTATTCTCCGCCGCCAAGCGTTTTTTGCCAAAGTCAAAGAAGCAGGCCACAGATGTTACGATTTCTTCGATCAATTTCCACATCCTCATTCCAGTAGGACAGCTGCAATTAACGCCCTCTGTAAGTGGCTCAAAAAACTCCCTAAACCTGTAGGTATTATGGCATGCAACGATGATCGTGCACAACAAGTAGCCGAAGCCTGTAAATTGTGTGGCATAGCAGTACCCGACGAAGTAGGGATCATTGGGGTGGATAACGATGAGGTAGTATGCGGATTGACTGATCCCCCACTTTCCTCGGTAGCCGTCAACTTCTTCCGGGCCGGAGCTGAAGCAGCAGCTGCCCTCCAAGCCCTTATGCAACGTCTTACGCCCCCAAACACCCGTATAATTGCCCCCGCAACGCATATAGTGGTACGCAGGTCCACAGACTTTGTAGCAGCCTCAGACCAATTTGTAGCTAAAGCCCTCCGTTTTATCCGCGATACCGGCTGGAATGCAAAAATAAGTGTTTCCGATGTCGTACAAGCGGCTGGGACTTCCCGGCGGAATCTAGAAAAACGTTTCCGAACAGAATTAGGGCATTCCATCCTGGCCGAACTTAAATACGTGCGCGGCGAAAAAATCGCCAATATGCTTGTCGAAACTAACCTGCCCATAGCCAAAATCGCCGAATGTCTTGGATTCGAAGACGTCCAGCATTTCGCCCGATATTTCAAATCAATTAAAGGCCTTACCCCACTAGCATATCGCAAAAAATTCGGGAAAGCCCTTACATAATGCAAAGACGTAAATTGGCGGTTTTTTTGCGCAAAATGGCGTTGATATACTTTCAGAAACCAATAAATTATTTGTGGAATAAAGAAGACCGAATTTATGAAATCGATTATTCGTCAAAAAGCATTTACGCTGATTGAACTTTTAGTAGTGATCGCAATTATTGCGATCCTAGCTGCCCTTTTGCTCCCGGTGTTAGGAAAAGCAAAAGAAAAGGCTAAAAGAATTGCATGCCTCAATAACATAAAGCAGCTAGGACTTTCAACCCAAATGTATGCGAACGATTATAATTTCAAACTCCCTAACAACGCGGGGGGTAACTGGCCATGGGATTTACGCGTAGAGGTGGCTGACCTTTTGACTGCCCAAGGAACAAAACGCAAAATCCTATATTGTCCTTCCTTCCCCGAGCAAGATTGTGATGCTTTGTGGAACTTCGCACTTCCCAACTTCCGAGTGGTTGGATATGCACTCACATTCCCCGGCACGCCTGGGCTTAACCCGACCAATTATAATACAAATATAATTGGACACGCGATTTATGACCCGCGAACAAGGGTAATAATGCCCCCTCCCAAACCAAACGAGCGAGTTCTCTGGGCTGATGCCACTATCTCTAGGCCTGGGGAAAACAATACCAATTGGACTATTAGGTTAACTTACCAATACAAAGGAATCAGAGGTGGGTGGAATGAGCCTCATAACACCCCGCACATGGCAGGCAAAATCCCCGCGGGCGGCAACCTGGTGATGTTAGACGGTAGCGGAACTTGGCGTAAATTCCAAGACATGGTAAACCGGGATAATGCAAGTGGCGCGCCCGTATTCTGGTGGTAAAATAAGTTCTTTAAGCTACAGAAAATCGATAGCTCTTAAACCACAAAAATTCCAGGGCTTGAAAATTTGGGGGGAGTCAGGCGATTTAGTGAGTAGATTAGTAACCCTTCTAATTTTATAAAAGGTCATAGCCCATTGCCCAAACATAGCGAGAAAGTGAATCTCTCCTTTAATAAAAGGTGACGGAGAAATACTTCTACCCTAGAAATAAGATCAGCCGCCCTAGCTGGTGCTTCACAAAGCGAACAACTAATCTAAAACAACTACTGCTAGGGAGAAGAAAGAAAGGACATATTTTTATGGGCTCACGCAAAAAAGATGGGTACCTGTTTATAAAAACTTTTCCCAACCTAACCCCGAAGCATATTGTTAAACAAACAATGTTTTGCGGTTGAGTAGAGTGCGGAGGATACACTGTGTTCGGGAGTAGCTCTTCTGCTTTAAGTCAACCCAACCCAGCACAAAAAGCTTCCCAGCAGCCGTCATTTGCTCCTCAAAGAGATTAACCAATTACAAATTTACCACTTTCCAAAACACAAGGCTAAAACATTCTCGTCACTACCAAGCAGAATAATTTTTCCCCATGCAGGCACACTCCGCCAAACAAAAAAAAGCTTGTCATACTGAAACCTCTGTTTCTCAGCCCTCCATGGACTTGGTATTCAATTCGATCTGTTATTCATCCTTAATCCCCTTCAACCAGAGGAAAATTGAATTTGGAGACGCCTGTTTTTCGCTGAAAGAACGTCTACACGCTTAGGAAAGCGAAACCAAATACACAAGCCGGTTTCAGGAAATTGTACGTTTGGCCGCAATCATTGTTTCTAACATGCTAGAGACCCTGGTACGTCAAAACCGCCAAAGCAACATCTTTTGAACGAACAATTAGAGTTGTCTGCTTTACCACACCAAGTAGACTTATCAGAGGATTCAAAGTTTTAACTACGCCAAACTGCGATGACTCTTATCTGTGCACTACTAGCCTTTTTTCTAGAAATTCTGTCGTTTTGTCCGTCCTGGGCTGACGCATACAATTTGCGTGGCTGCGTTAGCATCCACGACCCGTCGCGAATCATTAAATGCAATAACCGTTGGTACGTATTTGGTACAGGACCTGGAATCATTTTCAAATGGTCTGAAGATGGGATTGTTTGGCAATCTGGCGGTTCTGTATTTCCATCTTCTCCTCCAAGCTGGACAACTAACTATGTCCCTGGCTTTACTGGTATCTTTTGGGCACCGGAGGTAATCCAAGTTAGCAACCGTTTCCTCCTATATTATGCCGTCTCTACATGGGGGAGCCAAGTATCAGCAATTGGTTTGGCCACTAACCAAACCCTCGACCCTTTATCCCCATCCTACAGGTGGGTTGACCTCGGCCCAGTAATAACCTCCACAAACGGCGATCCCTATAATTGCATAGACCCAGCCGTTGAATTCGACAATCAGGGAAATATGTGGCTTGCATTTGGGTCTTACTGGAACGGAATATACCTAGTCCAACTAAATCCGGTTACAGGCTTGCGGGTCAGCAACAACTCACCTATTTACCACTTAGCCTTTAATACATCAATTGAAGCCCCTTTTATTTTTAGACGTGGTCCGTTTTACTACTTGTTCGTAAACTGGGGTAGTTGTTGTTCAGGAGTTGATAGTACATACCATATTCGTGTTGGCCGAGCTACTTCAATAACCGGGCCCTACATTGACAAAAACGGGGTTGATATGCGAAACAGGGGGGGAACCCTTTTTCTTAAAAGCTCGGGGAAATTCATCGGCCCAGGTCATATAAGCATATTCTTTAACGGCACCAATGAATGGTTTTCATACCACTTCTATGATGCAGATGCAAATGGATCCCCCCAGTTAGACATACGCCCTCTACACTGGACCGAAGACGGATGGCCTGCTTTCACTAATAAATGGGTTGCTGCTTACACATTCGACGACTCCGCAAGAGACTTGTATGGCCAGTACTCTGGGTTAATGGTCAATCGCCCAAGACAGCTCATATCTCCTAATATGGGGCCAATCGTACATCTAAACGGAACGAACCAATACATAAACCTACCCATTGGCGTTGGTAACAGCGCGACAATTATTGTTACATTCCGTTGGCAAGGCACTAACTTCTGGGAACGCGTGTTTGATTTTGGGCGCGGAACTTCTAAATACGCCTTCCTCACTCCGAAGGCATCCACAGGTCGGTTACGCTTCGCAATAACAACAAACGGAATTCAAGGTGAGCGGATTCTAGAAACACCTGGTCCAATACCTACAAACACGTGGTTACAAGTGGCCGTTGTTCTAACTGGAGACCAAGGTCTCCTTTACACAAATGGCACTTTGATCACATCAGCCGCAATTCCTTTTTCCTTAGCCGATATAGTCCCTACTAATGTTTGGTTAGGTCGCAGTCAATTCGAGGTCGACCCATTCTTTAAAGGGGAAATAGCTTCAGTCCTAATTTATGGTTGGCCCCTAACACACGCTGAAATCCAGAATCCAAAACCATTCATTACCTTTCCTGCAAACAATACTCAGGTAAAACCGGGTGGAGTCATTCACTTCTCTGGTTTAGCCATTGACTCTAATGGTAACCTTATTTCTCCATCTAACCTTACCTGGTGGGCGGAGCACTTTACTAGCACCGAAACAAACTTAATTTGGGGACCAATCCAAGGAAAACAATCCGGATACTTTATTTTCCCGTCTAATACTGACACTGTCGGGCGGATCCGGATCTTTCTTGCCGCCAAAGACAAGTTAGCTCGTGCTTCTACTAACTCGGTGGTGCTCCCTCTATCTACAAACCACTACTGGACAGCATTTTACCCATTTGATGAAGGAGCGAAAGAAATCATTAATGGCTACAATGGAACACTTTACCGAGGGGCATACTCTACCAATCTCATATACAGGGGGCATGTACTACGACTCAACTCAACCTCCCTACAGTATGCTGCATTGCCAACGACTGTGAGCCAAATGAAAACCTTTAGTGCCTGGATAAACCGTTTAAGCACCCAAACCTGGGAACGCATTATGGATTTCGGCAGTAACACAACTAGATACACATATATCACACCACTTGCTAGTTCGGGTAAGATCCGCGTGGCCGCTACCATGAACGGTCCCGCAGAAGAGTACGCCGTTGAATCACCTTCGCCATGTCCCACAAACAGATGGGTCCACATTGCTGCTATCTTCACCGGTTGGGAAGCCCTCCTGTATATTGACGGCGAGCTCGTTGCCGTAAACAACGCATTTTATTTACTCCCCGAGGACACTAAAGGTCCGCGAAATTACCTTGGGAGAAGTCAATTTGCAGCCGATCCCTATTACAACGGGTTTTTAGATAGCGTGTTCCTTTGTAGCTTTCCAGCAAGTAGCTACATGCTACCCATCTCAAACCTAAAGTATTTATGGTCACCCCCAACCCTTTTTCTGAGTTGGGAAGCAATTAACAATTTTGCTTTGTTGCGTTTAGAAAGTTTGGGCGCACTAGAAAACGGCACTGTAATGTTCCCAACCTTCGATAGCAACGGCATGCACGTGATAAGAATCACGCCAACAAATCACGCTGAATTCTTCCGTCTTGTCAGATTAAATTAGGAAACCAAAATGAACGCTAACCATCCCACGCTAAACCAAAGACTTTCCAAAATGAGTGATCATTTTCAACGTCTCATGTCATGCCTTCTTCTGCCCAGTCAAAAGGTTCGTCGATCATTTGTTTTTGATCTCCTCCCCATACTTTTGATTTCCTTGATAACCAGTCATACTCAGCAAACCTTCCCCTCCGAAGCCCAGGGACAACATTCGGAAATAAAATCCTGGCCTCAGATCCATGACCCTTCAACTATTATCCGATGCAAAGACACTTACTGGGTTTTTGGGACAGGCTTTGGAATAAAATCCTACAAATCCCAAGACCTGGCAACCTGGATTCCAGGTCTTCCGGTTTTTAAAGCACCGCCGGCCTGGACAACGAATCTTATACCGGGAAATCGAGGCCACTTCTGGGCGCCAGACATTATATACCTCAACGGTAAATACCTCCTCTATTATTCTGTGTCCATTTTCGGTAAAAACACCTCAGCCATTGGCCTCGCATCTAATAAAACACTCGACCCAAATGACCCCGAGTATTGCTGGGAAGACCGCGGCCCAGTAATATCCTCTACTTCCAAAGACAATTACAACGCGATTGATCCCGCAGTCCTTTTAGATGAACATCAACGCCTATGGTTAGTATTTGGATCATTTTGGAGCGGGATAAAAATGATCGAACTTAGTCCTGAGACAGGCCTGCGGATTTGCTCCAATTCCCCCATCTATTCACTCGCATGGCATCCAGCAATTGAAGCCCCTTACATCTACCGTCGGGGGGATTGGTATTACCTGTTTGTCAACTGGGATGCTTGCTGCCGAGGGGCGCTAAGCACCTACAATATTAGAGTCGGCCGGAGTAGAGAAATCACTGGCCCATATGTAGACGCTCATGGGCAACCAATGCTAAATCGAGGTGGCACGCTCTTGCTAGGGTCAATGAATGACTTGGTTGGACCAGGGCATGTCGCCATCCTTAATGAGCCGGGCGGCGAGTATCTATCCATCCATTTTTACGACAGAACAAAAGAGGGGCGTCCAACCCTGGCTGTTTTTAAGCTTGAGTGGGATGCCAATGGGTGGCCATTTTTATCAACGGAAAACCGACTATGGTAATATGAAAGGAATCAATCTGTTTAACCACACTTTAAACACGCCTAAGATCCACCTCCCCAGTGGGATACTAGCACTTAGTTTGACAGTTTCCGTAGCAGCAATAGTTACTGCCCGTGAAATCACTAACAACATCGACGCACTAGTTTCAATCAAGCGCGATCAACCTAAACACCGGATCCCGCCGACATTGTGGGGAATCTTTTTCGAGGAGATAAATCATGCTGGAGAGGGTGGTTTGTATGCGGAGATGGTGAAAAATCGCTCATTTGAAGCACCTAGTGGGACCAATGGCTGGTCGTTTTATATGACTGGCCAAGCTAGTGGTTATTGGCAGTTAGAGACCAAAAATCCGCTCAACTCCGCAAACCCAACCTCGATCAAACTAGTTAGAAATCCAGGCGGTGATGGACAAGTGGGTATTTCAAACAATGGCTACTGGGGGATGTATATCGAAAGCGGGCAAAGGTACAAACTGAGATTTCATGCACGATGTAGTCCAGATTTCATAGGCGGCATTACTGTACAACTTCAATCAGCAAATGGTTCTGAGGTATATGCCCAACGCACTCTAACAGGATTGACTACAAACTGGCAAAAATTCGAAGCCGTATTGCAACCCTCAGCAACTTCAACAAACGCAGCCTTAACCCTATCTATTAATCAGCCAGGAATAGTTTGGCTAGATGTGGTTTCTCTGTTCCCCGAAAATACATTTAACAATCGGACAAACGGACTGCGACAAGACCTTGCTCAAATGTTGCTTAACTTGAAACCATCCTTTGTCCGATTCCCTGGTGGCTGTTATGTTGAAGGCCACTACTTAAGCAATGCTTTCAACTGGAAAAATACCTTAGGTGACATTGCAGAACGACGAGGTCACCTTAACGATGTTTGGGGCTACTATTCATCAGACGGCTTAGGGTACCATGAATACCTACAAATGTGCGAAGACCTCGGCGCTGAACCATTATTTGTTATTAACTGCGGAATGTCCCACAATGAAGTCGTCCCACTCGATAAAATGGGGCCATACGTGCAAGCGGCTTTAGATGCGATCGAATACGCCAACGGTCCCACTAATTCATACTGGGGCGCTCTTAGGGCCGCAAATGGACATCCTGAACCTTTCAACCTCAAATACATCCAAATAGGAAACGAAAATGGCGGCCCAGCCTATAATGAACGGTACGCTCTCTTTTATGATGCTATCAAATCACGCTACCCCGACGTCAAAATTATTGCATGCGATTGGGGCGGCATACCAACGTCTAGACCCGTCGAAATAAGAGATGAACATTACTACAACTCTCCTGCCTTTTTCATAAACAACGCCACAAAATATGACTCTTACAATCGCTCTGGGCCGAAGGTCTTCGTTGGAGAGTACGCTGTTACTTCAGGATGTGGGATTGGGAACCTCATAGCCGCGCTTGCAGAAGCCGCATTCATGACTGGCCTAGAACGCAATTCCGATGTAGTTATCATGGCTGCCTATGCACCACTATTTGCAAACGTAAACGCTAAGGTTTGGAACCCCGACCTAATATATTTTGATAACCACCGTGTTGTGGGTACCCCATCATATTATGTCCAAATGCTCTTCTCACAAAACAGAGGCCATGTGGTTTTACCCACGTCCGTCAAAGTGGTCGCCGAATTCACTAACCCGCCACCCTCTGGTGCAATCGGACTCGGGTCCTGGAACACAGCAGTGGAATACACAAACGTAACCGTGATTAGCAACGGAGTGGTACTATATCAAAGTGACTTCTCCAAAGGTGCCTCCGAATGGAAAGTTTTTAATGGCACTTGGATCGCCACAAACGGTGTGTACCGCCAGACCAAGCTGATTACGGACTGCCGCAGCACCACTGGACAAACAAATTGGAGCAATTATACCATTACTCTTAAAGCCAAAAAACTTTATGGCAACGAAGGTTTCTTAATCATATTTAATTGGCGGGATGACAACAATTGGACTTGGTGGAATATCGGGGGCTGGAACAACACCCAACATGCAATAGAACACTGCGAGTATGGTGGTAAATCAATCATTGGAGAACCCGTACCCGGATCCATCCATCCAAATCGATGGTACAACATCCGAGTTGAGCTTAGCGGCGACCGCATTCGTTGTTACCTCGATAATAAACTTATTCACGATGTCGCGTATCCGAAGTCTGTTCCTTTCCTTGCATCTTCCACATACGATGAAGAGGCAAAAGAAATTATCTTGAAAGCCGTTAACGTCTCTGCCCACGACTTGCATGCTTCAATAAACATCAATGGTTGCAAGTTACTTGTTCCAATAGCACACGGCTGGGTACTTACTGCACAAGATCCACTTGCAGAAAACACGCTTGAAAACCCAACAAACGTAGTGCCCCTTAAAGTCACAGTTTCAAATGTAAATACCAATTTCGTACACAAGTTCCCCGCACGCTCGTTGACGATACTAAGACTTCGGGAGAAGCTTGTTCAACAGCCATGAGATCACAGGCCCTTATTCCATATTCAAAACGCGGCCTGATCTCGAACTCCACTTCCCCACAGGGGAAAAAATAAACTACAAATGGGCGTAGGATCTTGCAGTAAACAACTCAAATTCGGGCTGCAAATCCTAGAGAGTAATCTGTCATTATTCATCCAGTAAACTGGAGACTCTGACGCCTCTTATCTGCTCAATAATCACAACACTACCTGTAACTACAATTCCGCATATCTACGGTTAATCCTAAAACGGGGCCAAGACGGGTAAGGTTGGAAACTTCCTTTCCCCATTAGTCCGCGTTCTACAAATTTGTGTTGCCTTTTCTTCGTGGAGGGTAATCAGTAGACCTTTATTGTGCCAAAACCAATACACTAAACCAGTGAGCTATTGCGTTTTCAGCGATGCAAACCCTTACTTCGTACTGGATTTCTTCTCCCAAAGCAATTAATGAGGGGAAAAGTAAATACGCCTCTTACATAACTGGTTCCCCCATCCCTAACAAAGTACTAACGCTTCTTGGGAGGGGCGTGTACGCAAAGACCATGCACAGCATGAGCAGCCTCCATCCAAGCCTCGCTAAATGTAGGATGGGCATGAATAGTACTTGCCAATTCCTTGGCTGTTATCTCAGCTCGAACTGCTACGGTTAGTTCCGCGATTAACTCAGTGGCATGAGGCCCTACTACTGCTGCCCCTAATAATTGATCTGTTCCTGGATCAGTAATGAGTTTTACAAACCCCATAGTTTCAGCTGCAGCAACTGCACGACCTAGTCCCCCAAACCGGAATTTTGCTATTTGGACATCGCGTCCTTCGGCTTTAGCCATTGTTTCAGTTAAACCAACCGACGCTGCTTCAGGAATAGTAAAAATCACTGAAGGCACCACCGTCTCAAACCGCTGTAGCGTTAGTTTGCAAGCGTTTTCTGCCACGGTCAAACCCTGCGACGTAGCATAATGCGCCAGCTGCATTCGACCGGTTACATCTCCGACTGCATAGATGTTACCTACATTAGTACGACCATAGTCATCTACTATTACAAAACCACGTCCATCTGTCTTTACCCCGGCTTTCTCAATGTCCAATCCATCTGTAACCGGTTTCCTACCAGTTGCCACAAGTACCATGTCAGTGACTATCTCCCCGTTACCGGTCTTAACGCGAACCTCAGTACCAGGCACATCCAATTCCTCAATCTTTGTACCAGTGATAATCTTTATCCCAAGTATGTTTTCCATGAACGATCTTACCTCCCGCCGCACATCTGGATCCAAGATCGTCAACACATCGTCCAACATTTCCACGATGGTAACTCGCACACCGGCAACTGCAGCAATACACGCCAATTCACATCCAATATACCCTCCTCCAATCACGAGCAATGAAGCTGGCAGTTGCTGAAGTGCCAAGAAACCACGGCTATCCACAATCCGCTCATGCTGGGGAATCTGTGGTGGTATAAGCGAAGTCGAGCCCGAGGCAATTATCACACGCTTCGCAGTCAAACAAGTACGTTGGCCCTCAGATTGAACCTCAATTGTATGTGGATCCACAAATCTTCCATTCCCTGTCACAATATTTACTCCATGTGCCTGGAGCAATTGTTTCACACCATTTCGCAATTGGTGTACAACCCGTTCCTTATGCTGAAACAAAGCGGGGTAATCTACCTCAATCCCTTGAACTCGGATGCCAGTATTGCACTTGTGTCTTACTTGATGCACTAGTGAGGCCACCCCAGCAAAAACCTTTGTGGGGATACAACCCCAGTTTAAACACGTTCCACCAAAATATTCCCGCTCAACTATGGCGACTTTTGCGCCTAGCTGTGCAGCACGAATCGCTGCCGGGTATCCACCCGGGCCAGCGCCTATCACAACAATATCATAAACATCCATAGCACTTTTAGAACTTTTAAACCTTTACCACACACATAATCTTTGCCAAAGGGAAATATCTTCGAGTTTGGATTTTAGCGCATTGACAAACCTCGCACCTGTTACCCCGTCAATTAAGCGATGGTCCCCTGACAATGTAAGATTCATTAACCACCGAGGCACAATCTGACCATCTTTGACTGCGGGTTGTAGTTTCGCACTTGCCACTGCTAATATCGCACCCTCCCCCGTGTTGATTATTGCATGAAATACATCCACATTATGCATTCCGAGATTCGAGATGGTAAATGTCCCGCCACTCATCTCATCTGGGGTGAGCTTCCCAAGGCGCGCCTTCTCTGCCAACTGTTTCGCCTCCATCGCAATTTCATACATACTCTTACACTCAGCATACCGAATTACTGGCACGACCAATCCGCCCTCTACAGCCACTGCTAATCCAATGTTCACGTGTTGATGCCTTCGCACAGTATGTCCGTCCGTGCTACTATTTACCTCAGGAAACTCCTGAAGCGCGACCACCACCGCCTGGATTACAAAATCAGTAACCGTATACGGTGCCCCTTGGGATTTAATTTTATTCCGGAATTCTATCAGATCAGTCACATCCACTCCGACTGTTACATAAAAATGCGGCTGGGTAGTAAAACTTTGTGTTAAGCGAGCAGCTATAGTTTGGCGCATACGACTAAGGGGCTGTGGTTTTTCCGCTATAGCTCGCCTTACATCCTCCACAGTGATCCTCCCACCAGAGCCAGTACCAATCACTTCCAAGACATCTATTCCTTCACGCCTCGCTAACTCCAACGCAGCAGGCGTAATCTTTAAATTGGTATACCCACGGTCTCTAGCATATCCCAACACATCCTTCTCCGTTACTCTCCCACCCGGACCAGAACCTTTTACTTTAGAAACATCAATAGCCAGCCTTCGTGCGAGTGCACGTGCGCGTGGACTTACAGCCGGTGCGGGCGGGGTTTCCACCTGCCCACTTGCAGTTAGCAAAGGCTGTGGTGTAACCAAGCCACCTGTCCCCACCACCTTCGCTTGTGCAGCATCGGCGGCCATCACATACGCTATTTCTTTTTTCTGTGGTACTTCCTTTGCCTGCTGCGAATCTACTCCAAAGGGTTTAACATCTGGCACAGGCTCACCCGGCTCCCCAATAAACCCCACAATCGTGTTCACTGGAACACTTACTCCTGCTGGTACTACTATTTTCAACAACACCCCTTCAACAAACGCTTCTACCTCCATTACAGACTTGTCAGTCTCTACGGTAAACAAAATATCACCACGAGAAACGCGATCACCCTCTTTCTTTTTCCACTCCACGATCGTACTTACTTCAGTCATTTGTCCAAACTTAGGCATCATTATTGGCTTGGCCATATGCGTAGCCTCCTTAGCCAGTTACAGAATTCGGCTTGCAGCCTCGATTAAATCATCTACGTCTGGGAGAAATTCCGCCTCCAGTACATGAGACTGTGGCGCAATACCATTTTTTGCTCCAACTCGAATCACAGGAGCATCTAAGTAATCAAATGCCTTTTCCATTATCGTAGAAGCAATCTCTGCTGTGTAACTACCTATATGGACAGCCTGGCTCGCGACTATACACCTGCCTGTTTTCTGGACTGATCGGATTATAGTGTCGATGTCCAATGGAACTAAGGAACGAATATCAACGACCTCTGCCTTAACGCCCCGTTCCTTTTCCAATCGTGCCGCAGCATTTAGACAATCATGCACTGCAGGCCCCCACGCAACAAAAGTCAAATCCTCCCCTTCTCGCTTTATATCTGCCACTCCTATGGGGACCAAGTATTCCTCTTCTGGTACATACCCCTTCAAGCCATATAATGCTTGTGACTCCACGTATAACACCGGATTGTTATCGCGGATGGCTGACTTCAACAGCCCTTTAGCGTCATACGGTGTAGCAGGATACACAACGTATAGCCCTGGGAGATGGCAAAAGATCGATTCCAATGTTTGACTATGCTGTCCACCATAACCTTTACCAGCCCCTACAGATGCCCTTATCACAAGAGGAATCTCCACCATACCACCGCTCATGTAATGCCATTTTGCTGCCTGATTGCCAATTTGATCCGAGGCCATTAACGCAAAATCCATATACATCAGCTCGACCACTGGACGTAGACCGCGCATTGCAGCCCCCACCGCGGTGCCACATATACAAGCTTCGCTTATCGGGGTATTAAACACGCGATCCCGTCCAAAAGCCTCAAGTAATCCTTTGGTTACCTTGAAAGCTCCCCCATACTCTGCCACGTCTTCACCATATAATATTACACGAGCGTCCCGTTTCATTTCCTCATAAAGCGCCTCCTTAATCGCATCTCGATACGTTATCTGTCCATCTGTCCGCTTAACCACTAAAGGCGTCCAGACCTTCGGATTCCTAAACTCTGGTGGCACTTCATCAGCACGTGTATTTGTGTAAATATATTTTATGACATCTTCCGGTTTTGGATCGGGCGAGGCTGCAGCCCGCTGAGCAGCCCGTGCATTTCGCTCGCGTACACGTTTCTGAATTTTTTCGAGCTCAGGCTCTGTTAAGATTCCAGATTCCAATAGTTGTTTCTTAAATGTCTCAATTGGATCGATCGCCCGCCAAGCTGCTTCTTCCTCCTTGGTTCGATACTCAATCCGTGGATCGCTCAACGAATGTCCCCAGTATCTGTATGTATCAACTTCAAGGAGTACAGGCCCCTGTCCAGCTCGGCAAATACGCGCGGCCCGTCTCACCGCATCCCGCACAGCCAACACATCCATACCATTTACCAACTCTGCGTGCATGTTGTTATTGGCAAACCCCGCTCCCCGCCGTGCAAGGTGATCTACCCCCATAACTTCATCGTCAGTCCGGTGAGTCATACCATAATGGTTGTTCACAATTAAAAATATGATCGGTAAACCATACTTATGATCACCCGCTAAATGATTTGTAAATTGCGCTTGGCAAGCCCAGTTTAGTGATTCCAAAACAACTCCATTAGCATACGCACCATCCCCAGCGAAACAACATACAACGTTATCTTTACGCAAATACCGGATAGCCATTGCTGCACCCGTAGCTATAGGCACACCACCACCCACAATTGCGTTGGCTCCAAGATGTCCCACCGTAAAGTCTGCAATGTGCATGCTTCCTCCACGACCTCTGCAATACCCGCCTTCCTTTCCAAAAAGCTCACAGATCATTCTGTAAAGGTGTTCTTCTAATGCTACCTCGACCAATTCTTCGCGATCATTCGAATTACAATTGGGTACCCGGGCACGCAATTGTTCGATCGTCATATGCCGAATCGCAAATGTGCCTTTAGCTAAGCTCTCCCCGTGACCCCGATGTGTGCTTGTGATGTTATCATCCTGTCTGATTGCATAGCACGCACCCACTGCGGTAGCCTCCTGTCCTGCAGAGACATGCGTGGGTCCACGATAATCAAACCCAGGCAAAGCGTCGTACCCGCCAGATCTTAGTTTCACAATCATCTCTTCCAACTCCCGAATCATTAACATGTCTTCAAACATCCACACTGCCTCTTGGGGTGTAAGGGTACCCGACTTTAGCTCCGAACCCAAGTTCCCCTTGTATGTATAACAAGGGATACTCCGGAACGATAACTCAAACGGCTCAAACTTCGGCCGCCGGTCACTTAAATAAACAATGCTTGATTGATTCGCGTTGCTCATCGCTGGTTACATTTTACAAGTTTGACTTCGATACCTTTCTTTACCAACTCTCTAACAAAATCCTTGTCCAGGGCATCATCAGAAATTAACACATCCACCTGTTCGAAAGAGCCGGAATGAGCGATTGCAATTTGTCCCAACTTGGAACTGTCAGCTAGCAATATCACACGGCGCGCCCGCGTCATTACCAGCTGCTTGGTAAACGCTTCATCAGGATCCGTAGTGCTTAAACCATCCTTGGTCATACCAAACGTACCCATAAACGCCTTGTCGATGTTCAACTGGGAAAGTACATGCTGAGTAAGCGGCCCCACAATCGCCTGACTTAACCGCCGGAGCTCACCGCCTACCAAAATTAGTCGTGGACCTTGACTCGCTAACACTAAAGCTGCCCTGAGCGAATTAGTGATAACCGTTATATTGAACCACTCCCGCAATAGCCGGGCTAATTCCAATACTGTACTACCCCCGTCTAGATAGATAGTTTCGCCCTTTCCTATATAGTCTAACGCTGCCTTCGCTATCTGCTGCTTTGCTGCCCGATTCACCGAAGCCTTGTGATCAAAAAGCGGTTCTTCAATTTGAGATTCGACCCGAACTGCCCCACCGTGTACCCGTTGGACTTCGCCGAGACGCTCCAACCGAGCTAAATCTCGTCTAACCGTAGCCGGAGAAGCACCAAGTTCTTTACATAAATCATCTACACGGACAACCCTACGCTCCCGCAGCAGTGCCCGCAACTGTTCCCATCGCTGCGCCGCTAGAGATCTCTCATGAGACTTCGCCACCATGGCTGTATTTACGCAAATACGATCATATTCAATCAGAGTCAATCAAAATCTTTCTGATTGTTTGAACCTAAACTTAACCACGCTAAACTCAACCTGGATCCCTATCTAGAAAAACGCTAAAAAAAATAAATTTGCCCCAGCTTCCAACACTGAAACCAAATCACAAAAAAACAAATCACTGCTGCGTAAAAACAAAAATATAGCAAGTTAGCATCAACTGAATGCCAATGGACCCCAGTTTATTGTCAATTTTGGCTTCCAAACCAGGTTCAAAAGGTCAGTGAAAAAAACCTAAATTGACATCCCTTCTCCTCTTGTTTGTCCTACGTCTAGCCCTCGCGCTTTATCCGTAAAAATGGAAAGCCAATCTCTTACCAACCCAGCTTTCTCTCATGTCAGAACGCCTCGTAGGGACTAAGTTTCTTACACGAGAATTCAACACACACAATTCGCTTTCCGCCCGCATTTATTTCAACCCCCATTGCGAAGCGGTCTCACTAACGGAAAATTCGCGAACTTCCGCTTCCGCCGGGAAAAATTCCCCGATAGGAAAGACCCCTTCGTGGATCGCGTAGTAAGTTACTTAAAATTTCAAAACCTAGAATTGATACCTTTTACCCAAGCTCCAACTCCAATGTCCGGGGCGGCCTATCACATACCTCAGGTGGGCCAAAGTACTGGATTGGCCCAGGATATAAGTAACATTCCTCCAACGCCCAGCGTTCCCGGTTAACTGCGAACTCAGCAAATGGTTTACCATTCAAATCTACCAACGCCTTCTTAATCACAGGAACATTCTTACCCTTCCTAAATTCAATATTTAGCATAGCAGTCAATGGTACACCGCCTGCCTGCCATTCAGAAGCCGGTTTATTCAAACCTCGGATGTTAGCTATATATCCGGTCTTCCCCGCTGCGAATAAAGCCGCTGCGCAGTAACCTAAGCTATAACAATAATCGGCATCAAAATTTGTAGGCTGACAACTCCGACCTTCGTATCCAAAGAAGTGGCACATCGAGGAAAACTTACCATTGAATTTGCCCTGCGATTTGAGCTCTTTTAAACGTCTTTCAACTAGTTGTGCGATAAGCTTTTCACTTTCAATCCGAGAAACCTGGACATTTCCATGTGGGTCTCTATCGAGCAACAGCTGTGCTTGGATTTCCCGGGGTAGCATGCAAAACACCTGCTTCGCCTCGGGGCTTAGCCGTTCAGAAACAAACCTGATCCGATCCTCGTCTGTATGCAAAGTCACAAACTGTTCCGAAGCAGTGGCCAAAAGTGCATTAAGTTCCTTAATCAGCCCCTTTATGTCTGGGAGGAATTCAATAATTCCCTCTGGAATCAAAACAATACCAAAGTTCTTCCCAAGTGCAGATCTACGAACCACGATATCAACAATGTACTCAACAATGTCCCGTAACGTTTGTTTCTTCGCCGCAGCTTCTTCGCCTATTAGAGCGATGTTTGGATGCGTCTGCAAAGCACATTCAAGAGTTATGTGGGATGCTGTCCGACCCATCAACTTTATAAAGTGGTAATACTTCCGGGACGAATTGGCGTCTCGAGCCACATTACCAATCAATTCAGAATAGACCTTTGTTGCAGTATCAAAACCAAACGAGGTCTCAATGTACTTATTCTTCAAATCCCCATCGATCGTTTTGGGCACACCAATAACTTTTAATGGCTCCCCCTTCGCCACGTAATACTCAGCCATTACACATGCATTTGTATTCGAATCGTCCCCACCAACAATCACCAACCCCTCAATCCCAAGCTTTTTACAAGTCTCTAAAGCTGCCTCCATCTGATCTGCGCTTTCAATCTTGTCTCGGCCCGAACCGATGATGTCAAACCCCCCTGTATTACGGTACTCGTCTACTATTTCCGCAGTTAATTCTTTATAGTTTCCTTTTATTACGCCAATCGGACCCCCTATGAATCCGTATAACTTGCTTCGGGGATCCAAACTCTTTATACCATCGAACAATCCAGCAATTACATTATGTCCACCTGGCGCTTGTCCCCCCGACAAAATTACCCCCACATTTATCGGGCGCCGATACGGCTGTCCCTTCTCAAACGTGATAACCGGCATGCCGTAAGTATGAGGGAATAACTGTTTTATCGTCTCACGATCAGACTCCGGCTCCAGCCGTGGTCCTTCAACAGCAACCAATGCCGCCCCGTTCTCGGCAAACACCCAAGGCAATTTAGGTTGATATTGCCGACGATATTTCTCAAGTATCGCAATCTCCTTCGCCATATGCTTTTTACGAATTTTTCCGTGTATATGAATTCTGAAAGTATTCAGCTTTGAGCTTTCCTTTATACTCACTCGACACGTACATGCCAAGCCCTTTCTATGCGTCACAAGAGATCCTGATCACGAATCCCACCTCAAATGCCCCAGAAAATTAGCTAAACAAACCCTCCCTAAAACGCATTTTTTACCTGTGGTAAAACATTTTGGTAAACCCGAGTTTACCAATTTGCTTTGCATCTTCATCGCTACACAGCCAAAATCCCCACTAGGTGCCGCCCTAAAAACCCTGCAACAAACTCCCGCAATGTACTGGCAAAACGATTCCGGCGTCAGAGCACTTTGTTTTGAATCGAAACTTGCACATGCCCACCATGCTTGATAAAAAATCCACATGCAGAAGGAGGCAAATAAACGTTCCGGGAAGAAAGGCCAAATTTCCCCTGCAATTTACAAAAATCCGGCCGCACCTGCTGAAAAACGTGTCCGCGACCTCCTTAAGCGGATGACATTGCAAGAAAAAATTGGCCAAATGCTTTGTGTTTGGCAGCAAAAAAGCACAACCCTTTTGAACAACGCAGGCGAATTTGACCCAGAAAAAGCAAAGGCCGCGTTTAAACGATGGCAGGGTCTTGGGCAGGTGGCTCGTCCAAGCGACTCAGGCGGCGGCAAACCTCCGCGTGAAAATGCAGAATTAACAAACCAAATTCAGGAATTCTTCTTAAAATCGACCCGCTTGGGAATTCCTGTGGTATTCCATGAGGAATGCCTGCATGGTTTAGCGGCGCTTGGCGCCACTAGTTTTCCCCAACCAATCGCTTTAGCATCAACCTTCAACACTGAACTCGTTGAGAAGGTTTATTCTATCACGGCCCTCGAAGCCCGCAGCCGCGGAACCCACCAGGCGCTAACCCCAGTGGTGGACGTAGTCCGTGATCCTAGATGGGGACGAGTAGAAGAAACTTTCGGTGAGGATCAATACCTTGTGGCTCAAATGGGTATGGCTGCTGTAAAAGGATTTCAAGGAGATGCCTCGTTTAAAGACCACACCAAACTCATCGCCACGCTTAAACATTTTGCAGCCCATGGCACCCCTGAATCAGGAATGAACTGCGCACCTGCCCAAGTGCCAATGCGCATGCTGCGAGAAGTTTTCCTGTACCCATTCAAAGAAGCCATTCAAAAAGCAGGCGCGATTAGCGTTATGGCATCATACAACGAAATAGATGGTGTACCTTCTCATGCAAATCGCTGGTTACTCCGAGATGTCTTACGTCGCGAATGGGGTTTTAAAGGGTATGTGGTATCCGACTATTACGCAATTTGGGAACTCAATTACCGGCCTGATACCCACGGTCATTTTGTAGCCATCGACAAAGCTGATGCATGCCTACTTGCTATAAAGGCTGGGGTCAATATTGAACTACCTGAACCCGACTGCTATCTCCATATTGAAAGCCTGCTCAGGAAAGGTCTATTAACGGAAGCTGAATTGGACGAGTTGGTTGCCCCCATGCTTTATTGGAAATTTAAGATGGGTCTCTTCGATAACCCTTATGTGGATCCAGACGAAGCAGTACGGTTAAACGGATGCGATGCACATCATGAGTTAGCCCTTCAAGCAGCCAGAGAGTCGATTATCATGCTTAAAAACGATGGCGTATTACCCCTAGACAAGTCTAACTTGCGCAAAGTGGCTGTGATTGGCCCAAATGCAAATCGGATACTACTCGGTGGTTACAGCGGAGTCCCACCCAGATTTGTCACCCTACTGGAAGGGGTAAAATCTGTTTTAAATGGGAAAGCTGAAGTAATCTATGCTGAGGGATGTAAGATTACCATTGGCGGGTCTTGGAACGAAGACCGTGTGGTATTCCCTGACCCTGAAGAAGACTACAAACTCATAAAAGAAGCGTGTGAGGTAGCAAGAGATTCAGACGTTATCATACTCGCGATTGGTGGAAACGAACAAACTTCGCGCGAAGCATGGTCGCGTAACCACATGGGCGACTGCGCAACGCTAGATCTATTGGGACGACAAGAGGAGCTGGCGCGGGCCATAATCGCACTAGGCAAACCTTTGATAGTGGTCCTGTTCAATGGCCGCCCACACTCCATCAATTACCTAGCTACTCACGCAAATGCCATACTAGAATGCTGGTACCTTGGACAAGCAAGCGGTACCGCAGTAGCAGACGTCATTTTCGGCAAATTTAACCCTTCGGGTAAGCTGCCTATTACAATCCCACGCTCAGTCGGTCACATCCCGCATTATTATAGCCATAAACCTTCTGCAAGGCGCGGGTACTTGGCCGCTGATGAATCACCCCTGTACCCATTCGGCTACGGCCTAAGCTACAGTAAATTTAAATTCGAAAATCTCCGGCTCACGAAGAAACGTATTTCAGACACCGGAACTACCAAAATTTTGGTAGACGTCACAAACTTGGGCCCATACGCCGGCTACGAAGTAGTCCAATTATACCTCCGCGACAAATTCAGTTCCGTAACACGCCCAATAATGGAGTTAAAAGGATTTAAAAAGGTATTCCTAAAACCCGGGGAAAAACAAACTGTAGAATTGGAACTGCACGCTGAAGAGCTAGCTTTTTACGACATTGATATGCGATATCGTGTAGAACCTGGCGAGTTTGAAATCATGGTTGGTAATTCTTCACGGGATCCCGAAATGTTACACGCTACTTTACGCATAATCTAACCGCGAACCTGGAAAATCATTGTATTATGAATACACCGAATTCCCATCGACTCTCATTTATTGAAAAAGCTGGCTATAGCCTTGGTGACGCCGCCGCAAATTTCGTCTTCATGACGATGATCCTTTTCCAACAAAACTTTTATACGGATACCTTTGGATTACCCGCTGCTATAGCCGGCATAGTCCTGATGGTTGGGCGGTTCTGGGACGCGTTTTTTGATCCGCTAATGGGGATAATCGCTGATCGTACCAACACACGGTGGGGCAAATTCCGGCCCTGGATACTTTGGACGGCTCTACCATGGGCTGTCATCATGACACTAACGTTCACCGTACCGAACCTCTGCCTCACAGGTAAAATCATCTACGCAATTCTTACCAACATGCTACTAATGACAATTTACTCTGCAAATAACACCCCATACTCAGCTTTAAGCGGGGTAATGACTGGGGACAGCGCAGAACGCACACGTCTTTCCCAGTACAGATTTGTAGCAGCAATGACCGCTCAATTGCTTGTTGGTGGATTAACATTACCCTTGGTAGCAAAGTTCGGCCAAGGGGACTCAGCTAAAGGATGGCAAACCACAATGGCAATCTGGGCATTGGTATGTTTGTTCTGCTTTCTCATAACCTTCTTAACCACACGCGAACGTATCCAGCCTGACCCTAAACAAAGTAAGTCCATTATAGAAGACTTCCGTAGTCTAGCTAAAAATGGACCATGGCTGGCAATGTTCATCTTAACACTCGCACATTTCACAATGATATCCCTGCGGGGCGGCGTCGGCATTTACTACTTCAAATACTACCTCGATAGCCAAAAGCTGTACGAATTCCTTGACTGGTTCGGTATTACCAAAATCGGACCAGGCCATCCACTGGGAGGGATTTTCGGAATCTTGGGACTCACCCTGAACTCCGATCTCAGTAATCTAAGGGATGTGGCTTTCAGCTTCCAACAAGTAACCGCTCAATTCGTGACCCTAATCGGCGTATTCAGCGCGACATGGCTTTCTTTGCGATTCGGTAAACGAGCCGTTGCGTTGGCAGGATTTATACTTACAACCGTTCTAATTTGCCTCTTCGCACTAATACCACGGGAAGGCGTCGTAGCAGCGTACATAACCGAATGGCTGCGGGCTCTATGCTACGGGCCCACCATCCCACTGCTTTGGGCCATGTTCGCGGACGTAGCCGATTACGGCGAATGGAAAACCGGAAGACGAATCACTGGAGTTGTGTTTGCAACCATAATCTTTGCCCTGAAATTCGGATTGAGCCTCGGAGCTCTTATCTTGGGCCTAATCCTCAAATTCCATGGGTACGCACCAAATGTAGACCAATCCCCTCTAAGTCTTCTCGGTATCCGCTCAGCTACTAGCCTTTACCCTGCATTCTTCCTGCTAATCGTCATCGCTTGCTTGTATAAATACCCCATAACTAAACAACTCAATGAACAAATTCAAAGAGAACTCGAGGAGAGGAGGAAAAAATATGGCGGTCCAGACTCTAACGAATAAATCCCACTACCAAATAACACGGCAACTTTGTTGGGCTTTTTTCCTGATCTCAACCATCTCGTGCACAGCAAATAACTCTACCAATACGCCTTCGCCGACTCTAAAGGATGCATTCCGCGGCCAGTTCCTTATCGGCATCGCGGTCAATGAACGACAATTCACCGAAGCCGACCCAAAGGCCGTACAGTTAATCACTAACAACTTTAACTCAATTAGCCCTGAGAATGTCCTTAAATGGCAATCTGTGCACCCTTCGCCAGAAACCTATACCTTCGACATGGCCGATAAGTTTGTGGAGTTTGGACTAAAGCACAATATGGTTATTATTGGCCATACTCTAGTATGGCATCATCAAACCCCACAATGGGTGTTCCAAAACGAAAAAGGCGAAAAAGTAGATAGGGAAACCCTCATCGCACGCATGCGCGATCACATCCATACCGTAGTTGGCCGATATAAGGGCAAAATCAAAGGATGGGATGTCGTTAATGAAGCACTTAATGAAAACGGACAGCTACGCAGAAGCCGGTGGCTAGAAATCATTGGCCCTGACTATATCAAACTAGCATTTAAATTCGCCCATGAAGCCGACCCCGATGTCGAACTGTACTACAACGATTATTCGATCGAGAATGAACCCAAACGCCGAGGGGCTATTGAAATAGTCAAATCACTAAAAGCAGAGGGTATTCGCATAGACGCAGTCGGTATGCAAGGCCATTACCTAATGAATTGGCCCACATTGCAACAAATCGAAGACACCATTAACGATTTCAAAAAACTCGGCGTCAAAGTCATGATTACAGAACTCGATATCGACGTTCTCCCAAGGGTTGAAGGACACCTCGGAGGCGGGGACATTAGAACGATCCGAATCACAGACCCTCAAAGATGGCATGAATTAGACCCTTACCCCGACGGCCTCCCCGAAGAAAAACAGGATGCACTAGCACAACGATATGCCGAATTGTTTAAAGTGTTTCTAAAACACCACGATACTATCAGCCGAGTAACCTTCTGGGGTTTAACCGATGGCGAATCATGGCTGAATTACAACCCGGTCCCAGGACGACATAATCACCCACTGCTCTTTGATCGCCAATATAAACCCAAAAAAGCTTACTATGCTATCATTCGCGCCGCACAAGAATTCGAATCATCACAAAAGAACAAAGACAAATAGCCCAAGGCGTTGTAACCAAAACCCAAACACCATCGTCTATTTCTTTTGAAGCACCGTCACACAAAACTGCTATGAAAAAAACTATTGCACTATTAACAGTCGGTATCGTTTGGACTACTTTAACAGGCATGGGCTTAGGCCAACAAGCCACCGGATCCGAAAAAACTACTAATTCTCCAGCACCACCCATGCTTCGAAGGCAGGGTGAAGCAATCAGACCTGCAATCAACAACAGAATTCAATTTTTGACACAACAACTCAACCTCAGCGAAGAACAACAGCGTTCTATCCGGACCATTCTCGAACAAGAAAGAGAAAAACTACAGTCAGTCAGAACAAACACAAACCTCACCCCAGAACAACGCCGAGCAAAGTACCAAGAGATCCGAAACGAAACGAATCAAAAAATCAAAGAAACATTAACACCCGAACAACAAGCTAAGTTTGATCAACTCTCCAGCCAAATAAGGCAGGGAGGTAATGAACAAGCCCGACAAGGGACAAACCAGGTTCCACCCAGGCTCCAGCGCAGACCACGACCCCCACAACAAGAAGGAGGCACACCTTCTCCTAATAGCTTACCTGGTCGACGCGTAGGGCCACCACAGGAACGCCCTGGGCGCGGTGCTCAGCAATAAGGGCTAAAAGAACAAGTTGAACCCCTCTTAATAGGCAAAGAGCTTTTGGCTCTTTGCCTAAACTTTTTTCCAGTCATATAAACATTTAAAAATACGTGAATGCGATGTTGAGTTCCGGGTCCCTCAATGGTAAAATGTAAAAATTAATGGGTACTCCCGTGTATCAAAACTTACCAAAACATAAGTCTCTTGAGCAGTTAGAAGCTCTGCTCGAATCTAGAATTGTCTTACTGGACGGCCCTAAAGGCACGATGATCCAGGCAATGGGACTGGCTGAAATCGATTTCCACGGGGAAATTTTTGCAACTCATACCTCAACCCTCAAAGGAAACAACGACATACTCAACCTAACCCGTCCTGATATTGTAAAACTCATACATCAACAATACGTAGACGCAGGCGCTGACATTATTGGCACGAACACATTTAATGCCAACAGAATATCTCAAGCCGATTACGGAACCGAAGCCTTCGTGTATCAAATTAACGTAGCCGGCGCTCGCATTGCCAAAGAAGTCGCATCAGCCGCTAACCGACCAATCTTTGTCGCAGGCACAATTGGCCCAACTAATAAATCCGCTTCCATTGCCACAGATCCTCAGCGGCCACATCAGCGGAGCGTGACATTCAAAGAACTAGTCGAGGCATACAAGGAGCAAATCCTGGGGTTAGTTGACGGCGGGGTCGACTTACTCCTAATAGAAACGATATTTGACTCCCTTAATGCTAAGGCCGCAGCGTTTGCCGCAACGGAAGTTTTCACAGAACGCGGTCTCCAACTGCCCCTCTGCTTTTCAGTAACTGTCTCAGATAAATCCGGCCGCTTACTCAATGGGCAAACCTTAAAAGCCTTTTGGTATGCGATTCAGCATACTGAGCCATTTGCAATTGGAGTAAACTGTGGGATGGGACCCGATAAAATGAGACCCTTTCTACAAGAACTAAGTGACATCATTCCATGTTATACAATGTGCTATCCTAATGCCGGTTTACCAGATATTACAGGACGTTATACCCTTGACCCAGAACAGATGGCTCACACCCTCTCTGAATACGCTAAGGCAGGTTTACTAAATATCGTTGGTGGATGTTGTGGTAGCACACCCGCACACATCAAGGCAATTTCCGAAGCAGTAAAGAACCTATCCCCTAGGCCCAAACCCATACCCCCACAAACGCGCCTTACACTGAGCGGACTCGAACCATTAGAACTCATCGAGGGCCAATTTGTTAATATCGGCGAGCGAACTAATGTAGCTGGCTCAGCCCAATTCGCCCGTCTAATAAAATCAGGCGATTACGAAGGCGCACTCAGGATTGCCAGGCAACAAGTCGAAAATGGGGCTCAAATCATAGACGTATGCGTAGACGACCCAATGATAGACAGTGCCCGCGTCATGCAAGAATTTCTCCACACCGCGTTAAGCGACCCCGCCGTGGCAAAAGTCCCAGTAATGATCGATTCCTCTAGCTGGAATGTAATCGAATCGGGCCTCCAATGCCTACCTGGCAAAGGAATTGTTAACTCCATTTCACTCAAGGATGGTCCAGAAGAATTCTTAAGGCGAGCTAAGTTAATCCAACGATATGGTGCTGCGATCGTGGTAATGGCTATGGATGAGTACGGCCAAGCAGAAACTTTCGAACGCAAAATTCAAATCATTAAGCGCGCATATGAGCTTCTTACCTCGGCCGGCGTGTTACCTCAAAATATCATTTTCGACCCGAACGTGTTTGCCGTTGGTACCGGTGATGAAAAACAAAAGCACCATGCAGTAGATTTCATAAGGGCTGTAAAATGGATAAAAGACCACCTTCCATTTTGTACCACTAGCGGGGGAATAAGCAATGTGAGCTACGCATTCAAAGGTAATAACGCCGTTCGACATGCAATGAACAGTGTCTTCCTATACCACGCCATAAAATCTGGGTTGGATATGGGGATTGTAAACGCAGGGCAAATACAGCTTTATGACGACATACCCGCACAACTACGGGAACTGATTGAAGATGTGTTATTTGCTCGAAAACCAGACGCGGTTGATCAGATACTCGAATATGCCCGGAATCTTTCAACCGCCCAAAAAGACAAACAAGAAACCGTACATCTTTCTGAGAACTGGCGCCAAGGCTCAATAGAGTCACGACTCGAATACGCGATCATGCATGCCATAACCGAGTACCTTGAAACGGATCTCGAAGAAGCCCTTCAACACTATAAAGATCCCATATCCATAATCGAGGGCCCGCTAATGTCTGCAATGAACCGTGTGGGCGACCTATTCGCCAATGGGAAAATGTTTTTGCCCCAAGTTGTCAAGGCCGCCCGTGCAATGAGACACGCAGTAACAATTCTGGAATCGCACCTCCAAGCAAAACACTCTAGCAACTACACCAGACGCGGAAAAATTGTGTTAGCTACAGTCAAAGGCGATGTGCACGATATCGGCAAGAACATTGTAGCCACGGTATTAAAATGCAACGGGTTTGAGGTTATAGACTTAGGAATTATGGTACCAGCCGATCAAATCGCGCAGGCCGTAAAACAGTACCACGCAGACATGGTCGGCCTCAGTGGTCTTATCACACCATCCTTAGAGGAAATGGCAAAAACAGCAGAAGAACTCGTACGAAACCAAATAAACGTGCCTTTACTTATTGGTGGCGCTGCCACAAGCAAACTTCATACAGCTATAAAAATCGCTCCCCGATACAAAGGCCCTGTCGTTCACGTGCCAGACGCCTCAAAAGCTGTGCCTGTGGCAAATTCGCTGCTAGATCCAAACGAACGGCAGACATTTTGGAATCGAATAAGGAGCGAATATCAGAGTCTGCAGGAACAATTTTTTTCACGCTTCGGACGTAAGTGCATCTCAATCCAGGACGCCAGAGCTAGACCAGCAAAAATAACTCAACCTAATTTTACCTCACCTAAATGGCGTGGCCTGGCTATTCTCGGCACCCCTGCACATATTCAGAAGATATCTTCTGCCTCTGTACATGTCCCAGGGGGCACCCTGATAATTAAGATTACACTAAGCGAGTTGATACCGTATCTAAATTGGACTGCTTTCTTTAACGCATGGGAACTCCAAGGTTCATACCCCGCTATATTAGAGGATCCTTCCGTTGGTTTCGAGGCACAACGTCTCTACTCTGATGCACAGGCTTTACTCCAACAAATGGCAAACCAACACCTTTTGCACCCTGCAGGGGTAATTGGAGTTTTCCCGGCCATCGTAAACCATGAAGAAATCACAATCCCTCCATCAAACGGTTGGCCACAACAACCTCTTAAGCTCCATTTCTTCAGAGAACAAGCACCTAAAAGCGACTCAGAACCATGCCCATGTTTAACAGACTTTCTCCCCAGAGATAACTCAGGTACCTATGCGTACATTGGTGCTTTTGCTTTAACAGCCGGTCACGGCCTCTCTCAACTCATTGAAACTTACGCAACTCAAAATGACACCTATTCAAGCCTCATGGCAGAAGTGCTATCAGACAGGTTAGCCGAAGCATTTTCCGAACTTGCACACCGTCTTGTAACCGCCCTCTGGTTGGGTATTCCATTCGAACCTCTGTCCAAGTTACAAAACCTAAAACCTATTGGGATCCGTCCGGCGGCTGGCTATCCAATCTGGCCAGACCATAGCGAAAAAGATACCCTTTGGAAACTGCTCTCAGTTAAACAATTAGCTGGCATTGAACTAACCGAAACATTCATGATGATTCCTGCCAGCAGCGTGTGTGGCCTGTACATCATTCATCCTGCGGCTCACTACTTTAACATCAATGCAATCGGCCAAGACCAGTTATCCGAGTACTGCGCGCGCTCCGGAAAAAAGAAAGAAGCTGTGCTACGATTCATCCAACCATTCATGATTAGCTGATTTTCTGATCTAAGATCCCATACTCCGAGTTCAGTCAAGCCCCGTATTCAACTTAACCAACCCCAACATTCATACTCGTGCTATAAATCGACGATTTTCCCATCGGTGTACCCTTATTGAAATTGCTTTCAATACCCTACCCCATTTTTTCTAACTCACCCAACCAGCCTCTCATGGCCACTAATTCAAATTTCAAACCAGATAACAATCACTCTTTATTACACCCTCAAAGGCGGATCGAAAACGTTTATCCTAACGAGCAATGATTTGCTAAGTTCGGACAGCTTTTTGACAAGAAAAAAGGGCTGCTACGGTTTGATCATACACCAGTTGCAGCCAATTTAATTCTTCCGGATCAGCTATTTAGAACCTAGCCTTTGCAGCGAGTTTTTCAGGACTATCCTTAGGACCTATCGGCTTGAGCCAAAAACTGTACTCATACTGTTGACAAGGAATTTGATACTCAGGGTGTGGCCATGCTCCCCAACTGTCGTCGCCGCCAACACCCATCTGCTTCAAATCAAGGTTCAGAACAACAAAATCACGCTTCGTTAACTCATGAGGATGTTTGGCTTTTTCCAAGTCATCTGCGGTGTATGGAAGTGCATTAACACTGAGGAGATTTACAGGCCCAGTTTCACCCAAACAAGTCCCAGCAAGTAATCCAATCCCTTTGCTATTCCTCAAAGCTACCCACCGCACATCAACTTTGTTCCCACTTTCACCAGGTTCAGTGTAATGGATGTAAAACTGTTCATCTACCATTCCAGTGTATATGCTCACTGGCGCATCTTTTCTGTCGCAATACGTCTCATGAGGACCAGGTCCAAGCCACGAGATGAAGTTATACTCTGCAGGCAACGTCATTTGCATACCTAAGCGTGGCAACGAGGGCAAATTCATGTTCCATGGTATAAACCGCGCTTTAACCAAAATATATCCGTCCGGATAGACCTTGTATGAGGTCTCCCAATTTGCATTAACTGTCTTCAAAAACGCGAGCGAGCGTACCTCTAAAGTATTCCCCTCTTTAATAACCGTCACATTAGTGACCACGAAATCTTCATGCGCGCGCTTCCAAATACCTTGGCTACGAGCCATATTTCTTCCCCTATCATTGTCCGTAGGCGCCCGCCAAAAATCAGGCCTCAGGGGTGTGCGAATGGTCTCAACCCCATGATACTTAAGTGAGACAAGTGCACCCGTATTTCGATCGAACCGGGCTATAAAATCTTTTCCCGTAACCGTTACAGCGCCGTTCCCATCTTGTATCTTCAAGGAACCGCGCCCAGATTCACCAATTCGCATTCCAGGCGCCTTATAATCGGGTAATTTAAATTGATCCCAAGCAATCTGATAACCTGCTTTTGCCCACAAAGTATCCTTTCGAAGCTTAAAAACTAGGTTCAAGAAATATTCAACTCCGGGTTCAACCGAAAACGATTTTATTGGAATTACCACATTCGTTTCTCCCCGTGGTGGAAGATTTAAATCTGGGAGCCTTCCCTTTTGGATTACCCGGCCGTTAGCTGTGACACTCCACTCCCCATATACAATGTCTTGCAGGTTTAAGAAATCAAACCAGTTTTTTATAGAGACAGTCCGTGGCCCCACTAACTTGCAATGGACATATTGATAGATATGTGAAACCTCATACAATCCAGGGTGCGGCTCTCTGTCCGGGGTTACTAACCCATTGCAGCAGAAATTATCATCGCTTGGGGTGCCCCTTGGCCCAAAATCACCGCCATACGCCCAGAAAGTCTTTTCACCAGGGCTCACCTTTACAAAACCACTGTATTTTGGTTTTGATTGGGGCTGGCGAAAGGCTTGGTCCACCCAATCCCAAATACAACCACCTTGTAAATACGGGCGAGTGTAAATTAGCTCCCAGTACTTCCACATATTACCTGAACTATTACCCATAGCATGTGAGTACTCGCACATTATGTAAGGCTTAACTTGCTGTCGCGATGAATATTCAAAAAGCTCCCGCGGACGTGGATACATTGGGCACATGATATCAACATAGGGTTGGAACCGAGCCTGCTCATAATGGACAGGTCTAGTAGGATCACGACGTTTCACCCATGCTGCCGTTGCAGCAAAGTTGGTCCCGTCCCCAGCCTCGTTACCCAACGACCAAATGATCACCGAAGGATGATTCTTATCCCGCTCAACCATCCTAATCGTCCGGTTCATGTGGGCTTCTAACCATTCTGGAGTCTTTGCCAAAGATCTCTCCCCATAACCCATCCCGTGACTTTCTACATTTGCTTCATCAATCAAGTAAATCCCATAAATATCACACAAATCATACCAAGCAGGCTGGTTGGGATAGTGTGAAGTCCGTACCGTGTTTATATTGAAACGCTTCATGGTAACAATATCTCGGACCATGCTTTCCACTGTAATAGCATGCCCACGATCGGGATCATGTTCGTGACGATTAACTCCCTTAATAAGGATTCGTTGACCGTTCACTAGCAGGTTACCGTCTTTAATCTCAACTTTGCGGAATCCCACGTTTACAGGGATAACCTCCAAAACCTCTCCGGCTGAATTCCTCAGGGTCAAAAGCAGCTTGTACAAATTTGGCGTTTCCGCTGACCATTTTGCCGGATTAGAAACCAGCATCTCAAACTCATGGTTCTTTTCGCTACCTGAAGCAACACTAACTTTTCCGGAAACTACAACAACAGGAGTACCCGCCGGATCTAGCAACCGCGCCGTTGCTCCAACGTCTTCCGGCCTCTCGGAATGATTTTCAACCCAAAGTTTGATCTTCAACGAACCATTCATATACTGGTTATCAAGGTCAGGCACTACTTCGAAATCTCGAATATGCACCCTCGGGACAGCCCACAAATACACATCCCGAAATATCCCGCTCAACCGCCAAAAATCTTGATCCTCCAAGTACGACCCATCGCACCACCTGAAATTCTCCACCGCTATAAGGTTTGTCCCAGGTTTCAAAAAACGTGTAATGTCAAATTCAACTGGGGTCCGACTGTCTTTACCCATCCCTACAAACTCACCATTAATCCACACATAGAAGAATGAGTTAACCCCATCAAATGTTAACAGAATTCGTTTCCCACTCCATCCCTCAGGAATAGTGAAAGTACGTCGATACATATTCACCGTGTTATTCGGATCGTCATCTGGTACAAAAGGAGGCGTCCACGGTTGCCGCCATGGATAACGCACATTCACGTAAATTGGAATGCCGTAACCCTCTATCTCTACGTTTGACGGCACCGGAATATTCGTCCACGAACTATCATCAAATTCAACACGCCAAAAATCCGGAATTCGCGCCAGACGATTAGACGCGTACCTGTATTTCCACAACCCATTCAGCGAAAGATAAAACGGCGATTTAATCCGCTCTTCATTCGCAGTATACCTTATTTGCAACGCCACTTCCTCGTTGGGACAAATAACCATCGACGCACGAGGCGGTAAATTATTAATCCCAGTCAACTTAGGATTTTCCCAATCCTTCAACTCGGCTTCACCAGCATGACTAATTGCCGCCCCGGCTATGCCTCCTATAACTAAACCGACCACAATTAAACCGCATTTCTTGATCAAGACCTTTACAACGCTCATCTTTCTAATATCTCTGCTTTGAATCATTACTTTTAAAATGCAGTTTAGGGGACTACTACTGCAAGCAATTTAGCCTCCCACAAATGGATGATCTTGCCACTGTCACAAATTACAGTGGCGGAAGGGGTGGGATTCGAACCCACGGTAGGCTTGCGCCTACTCCTGATTTCGAGTCAGGTGCCTTCGACCACTCAGCCACCCTTCCGTCTAACCTTTAATACAGCAAAAAACCTGTGAAAATCTACGGCTTCTTAACACGGTTGACAATTCTCAGTTCACACTAAAAAACGATTCAAATTTCCGCATCCGGAAACAATTCCAGTATCCGCTTTCTCAATTTAACTAATGTGGCTGGCTCAGCCCGCTTCCGAGCAACCAATTTCTGCATACAGTGATATAGCTCAATCCAATCCTCTAAGGGTGGGGTCTCCAATCTCGTCCATCTCTCATTCCGGGATTTGCGGAAATAAAACTTCCAGTTGCCACCTACCATGTGAACATATACAAAAACCCTTTCCCCATCAGCTGTCTTGCGGGTCCATCCTATCTCTCCTTTTGCCATATCCCAACAACATCCTTTTAAAGCTCTCACTGCCCACATCAAAAAGCCACGTCAACTGTCGCAACTGCCAAACACGCTATACCTTCACCACGACCTATAAATCCCAAACCCTCATTAGTAGTAGCCTTAATGTTTACTTCGTGCGGTTTTATCCCCAGCGCCGACGCGACTACTTCCTTCATTCGTGCTATATGCGGTGCAATTTTTGGTTCTTCCGCAATCACCGTAGCATCCACATTCAAAACGCGGCAACCCTTCGACAAAGCCAAATCCCGAACGTACTCGAGAAATACCTTACTAGGACAATCCTTCCACCTTGGGTCTGTGCTGGGAAAAAGGTGCCCTATGTCATTGAGCCCCATCGCTCCAAGGACCGCATCACAAATCGCGTGAATCAAAGCATCTGCATCCGAATGACCCTCCAACCCCTTGTAGTATGGAATATGGATCCCACCTAACATTAACTTCCGTCCCTCCTTAAAAGGATGCACGTCGTAACCAATCCCAGTCCTTATCATAGTAAGACTATACCCTATATGCCCTAAAACCCTCAATACCCATTAGAGCGTCCATTTTCAACTCACCCACATTTTACCAACTTAATCATGCCCAGAACTGTTTAACGAGTTTTCTCAGTTTATCACAAGTACATCCCTAATCATGACTTAACCCTACGATTAAAATCTCTAAGATCCATTTCAATCAAATCCACTTGCCGGTTGTTCCCCATATTCAAAAGCCCTGACAACGCAAAACCGTGCTCTGCTCTTCCAGATACCCTTAACTCAATCAAAATCCGAGAATATTTCGTTCGAAGAAACCACTCAAATTTTAGGCAATCCCGTCCCAACTAACTGCCGTTATTGGACCCTGTACCCCGGAGCATGCCGCCACCTAAAATTTCCCTTTGCCCAGGATATGATGGGCGTTGCCCCACCCGCCCTCAGGAAATCCAATTGGTCTTACCCCCAGCTTAACGCCTATGCAAAACAAACTGTGATTGACTTTGATCTGCCCAAAATATAATTTCACCTCCTGTTTTAAGTGAAAGCCGAAATGAAAACTTTTGTTCCAAAAGTAGATCCAAACGCGCAAAAGTGGTACTTGATTGATGCAGATGGCCAAATATTAGGGCGACTTGCCGCGAAAATTGCCGATATAGTGCGCGGCAAGAATACGCCAGTATTTACCCCACACCTGGATACTGGAGCGTTCGTAGTTGTAATCAATGCTGAAAAGGTCCGCCTCACAGGCAAGAAAGAAACCGAGAAAAAGTACATGTTCTATTCCGGCTGGCGTGGCGGCGAACACTACAAGACTGTAGCTGAGATTCGAGCTAAAAAGCCCGAATGGCTGATCTTACACGCGGTACGGGGCATGCTCCCCAAAAATCGCCTTGGTCGATCCCTTTTGACAAAGGTAAAGGTGTACCGTGGACCTAAACATCCACATCAAGCCCAAAAGCCCGAACCAATCAAAATCGAATCCTAAAAACACACAAACTGAATTTCAACTATGGAGAATGCCCAAAATACCATTACCACAGTTCCCGAAACCTTAACTGGTACGGTTCAAACAGCTCCACAAGCTCAACCACCATCAGTAATTTGGGCAACAGGGCGACGTAAGACAGCTACAGCCCGCGTGCGAATGATTCTCGGTTCTGGAAAAATCGTGATCAACGGACGTGCCTTAGAAGAATATTTCCCAGTGGAATCCCATAGAGAGAAACTACTTCAACCACTCACAGCGACATCAAACAAAGAACGATTTGACATTTTTGTTAACGTCAAAGGTGGTGGGGTTGTGGGCCAAGCCGAAGCTATTAGACACGGCATCGCGCGCGCATTACTACAGTTTGATCCTACTCTGCGCCCAATCCTCCGGGCAGCTGGATGGCTCACCCGCGATCCTCGTAAGAAAGAGCGGAAGAAGGCTGGGCAACCCGGCGCCCGAAAACGGTTCCAATTCTCCAAACGGTAACAGAATTTTATCTATACACTGTATGTTAACCCTGCCGCGTCGTAGTACGCAGGGCAGGGTTTTTACTTTAATCCAACCAGGTTGTTTTGATACAAACACTGTCAATGAAACCTAAACTGCCAGTTGCAGTCATAGGCGCCAGCGGATACTCCGGAGAAGAACTCGTTAGAATCCTGTTGGGTCATCCCTACGTGGAACTAACTGCGATAACTTCAAGGCAATATGCAGGCAAATCATTAACTGAGGTTTTTCCACGGCTAGAGAAACTACCCAAGGCAGAAAAACTACAATTCGTGCAAGCTGATGTAACTGCGATAAGTCCAGTGGCCGAGGCTGTTTTTCTCGCGCTCCCCCACGGAGTAGCAGCAGAATATGCCATCCCACTCATTAAACAAGGTAAACGAGTCCTCGACCTAAGCGCAGATTTCCGCCTCCGGGACCCAAAAGTATACCAAGAATTTTACAGCCATACTTGTCCTGCTCCCGAGCTTTTATCTCTTGCAGTTTATGGCCTTCCCGAAATTTACCGCGAGAAGATCCGAACCGCGCAACTCGTTGCGTGCCCAGGATGTTATCCAACTAGCATTCTCTTGCCCCTCATCCCGCTTCTGCAAAGAAAGCTGCTCGATCCTGCGAGTATAATCGTTGCTTCGCTAAGCGGTGTCAGTGGAGCGGGCAGAAAAACCGAGGTGGATTACTTATTTTGCGAATGCAACGAGAGCGTCCGACCTTATGGGGTCCCCAAGCATAGACACCTCTCCGAAATTGAACAAGAACTTTCAATTGCTGCAAACCAACCTGTAACTATCCAGTTTGTGCCACACCTTGTACCAACAAATAGGGGTATTGTAAGCACGATCTTCGCACAACCAATTGGAGGACCGGTACTTGGCACTTCTGCCCAAGCATTTCTCGCGGAAGTTACCCAAACTTATCAAAACGCATACAAACACGAACCGTTCGTTCGACTCCTTGGTGATAAACGTCTGCCTGACACAAAACATGTTATCGGCACCAATTACATCGATATCGCATGGAGAATAGATCCACGCACTGGAAAACTAATCATAATGAGCGCAATTGATAACCTCATCAAAGGTGCTAGTGGACAAGCGGTTCAATGCATGAATATTGCCTACAATCTGGATGAAACCCTTGGATTAGCCTAACAATGCAAGCCGAGGTGTCCACCCATAGTTGGGATCCAGTAGGATACGAGGTACTTCAGGGACCACAAGTCCAATGGGCCGAAGACCTAATCAACACACTGTCGCTCTCCACCAATTACCATATTCTTGATGTAGGTTGTGGTACCGGGCGAATCACAGCCAAACTCGCCTCACTTGTACCCAACGGCTCTGTCATCGGCATCGATAACTCAATCCCGATGATCGAATATGCTAGAGCTAAATATCTGAAAGTTACTTACCCGAATCTCCAATTTATTGTAATGGATGCCCGGAATATCTCGCTCCCCTCCAAATTCAACATCGTGTACTCGAATGCAACCCTTCATTGGTTCAAAGAACAATCAGACTTCCTACGCAGTGCCTGGCAAGTGCTTATCCCGGGCGGTAAACTCCATGCATGCTTGGCAGCAAAACACAACGCTCAGGAAATTTTCCTAGCCATCCGTAAAATCATCCGAAAATATCCGTGGCGGACATGGTTTCGCAATTTTCGCAAACCATTCTTTCTACCTACAGCGATTGAATACAGTCGCCTCCTCATAGAAGCAAATTTCAAAATTCTCAAATGCGAGCAACTCATTGAAACCATGTTCTTCCCAGACCTAGAATCTTTGGCTAACTGGATCCGAAAACTGTGGCTCCCCTATATTCAACAGGTGCCTATAGAATACCGAGACCCGTTTATTAAAGAAATAATCGATGCCTATGCATCCATAGCCCATAGCAATGAAAAAGGTGCCCCAATTCAAACCTCAAGGCTTGTGATAATTGCCCAAAAACCTTAATAAATCCAGGACAGTCAGCCATGAGCCCAGATTTAAAACTGATCGAAGGTAGCGTAGTAGCACCAATCGGGTACCGCGCAGGTGGAGTCTTTTGCAACATCAAACAAATCGGCACTGGGAAAGGTTCCGAAAAAGGGCAAAAACCTGATCTGGCCCTCATTCTATCTGAAGTCCCCGCAGTAGCAGCTGGCATGTTTACCACAAATCACGTTAAAGCAGCTCCAGTTATCGTCTCACTTAAACACATTAAATCAAAAACTGTACGGGCGATTATTGCAAATTCAGGCAATGCCAACGCTTGCACCGGTCAGCAAGGCATACGAGACGCCCAAAAAATGTGTTGTTTAACAGCCCACGCCATCACACAAACCGCCTATAGTGGTAACCTTAAGGGCATTGTCAAAAACCTGCCTATTCACCCCTCACAGATATTGGTTGCGTCCACTGGGCGCATCGGAATCCCGCTCCCGATGGATCGGGTGGAAGAAGGTATAAAAAAAATCACGCAAGCACTCGGAACTACCCCCCAAGATGCACACTTGGCCGCAATAGCAATAATGACTAGCGACACACGCCCTAAAGAAATTGCAGTAGAATTCAAGATTAGGAACTACACTGTCAGAATCGGAGGCATTTGCAAAGGTGCCGGAATGATACACCCCCAGATGAGTCCGAAAGGGCAACGCCCACCTTCTATGCCAGCCAACCTTTGCCATGCCACTATGCTATGTTTCCTCACCACAGATGTATCAATTTCTACTGTCGCCCTCCAACGCTGCCTAACTGAAGCGGTCGCAGATAGCTTCAACAAAATCACTGTTGACGGCGACACCAGTACAAACGATACGGTAGCAATCCTTGCTAACGGTCTTGCTGGGAACCCCACCATCACATTGGCCGATTTTAAAGGACAATCAGGTCTTAAACACCAATTAGCCAAAGCGTTCTTTGATGCACTTTGCTACGTCTGCAAGGAACTAGCCAGTATGATTGTCCATGACGGAGAAGGTGTACACCGCATCGTGCTAATAAAAGTCACAGGAGCGGCCTCTCGCAAGCAAGCCGATGCAGTCGCTCGAACAGTAGCCAATAGCCCACTGGTGAAAACGAGCTGGCATGGTGGAGACCCCAATTGGGGAAGAATTATGGCAGCCATCGGATACAGCCCAGTCGAAATAGACCCCACTAAAATAGACATTGGGTACTCCCATATCGACTCAACCCATATACTATGGTGCGTCAAAAAGGGCGCCCCAACCACAGTCCCGTTCAAACAACTATGCAAAGCTGTACAACCAAACGAATTCGTAATCCATATTGACCTTAACTCCGGTAAGTACAGCTCGCATATGTACGCTGCCGATTTAACCGAGGCATACGTGGAATTTAACAAAGGCGACGTGTCAAACCCTGAATCACTCGGAGGCTGACGTTAAATCATTGATTTAGATTTAAATCAGTGCTATGGCTACCACCGATCTAACACATCCACAGCAGGTTACAAAAGCAGCCATTCTATTAGAGGCGTTACCGTACATACAAAAATACCGTGACTCAGTCTTCGTCATTAAATACGGCGGCAGTTTCATGGATACGGATGACCCTCTGCCGCACATGCAAGAAATTGCAAAAGACATTGTGTTCCTCCAACTAGTCGGAATCAAACCTGTGATAGTCCATGGAGGCGGTAAAGCAATCTCACGTGCAATGAAATCCGCTAACTTAACCCCAAAATTCGTACACGGCTACAGAATCACCGACGAAAAAACCATAGAGATCGTTGAGCAAGTACTAAGCTATCAAATAAACCCCCAAATCGTACAAACCATCAACGAAGCAGGCGGTCAAGCAGTTGGAATCCTAGGAATCCAGGTGTATTCTTGTCGTAAAGCCACTATCCAAACACCAGACGGCCAATCACTCGACCTCGGCTACGTAGGAGAAATTACCAACGTAAACACTGAATCCATAAACAATGCTCTAAACTCAGGCAAGATCCCGGTAATCAGCCCAACAGCTAAAGGTCCCGACGGCAAAATATTCAACTGTAATGCCGACACAGCCGCTGCAGAAACAGCCATCGCACTCCGCGCCCGAAGACTGATTTACATGACTGATGTTCCAGGTTTAATGATGAATCCTAACGATCCCTCAACACTCTTATCAACCGTCACACTGCACGAGTTGGAAACGTTAAAATCACGCGGCACCATTAACGGTGGTATGATCCCAAAAGTTAACACCGCAGAAAGAGCCGTTCGCGCAGGTGTTGAAAAAGTTTCAATGGTTGACGCCCGTGTGCCCCACTCTATCCTAATCGAAGTGTTTACCGATACTGGTATAGGAACCGAAATAGTGTTATAACCATCGCTGTGCAAAAACAATACCCAAACGAACTTCAAAGTATAGAACCTGAAGATGGATTCACCCCAATCCGTGATCTAGTCCAAACATTCGTCATCCCCAGTTACGCTAGGTTTGACATCGCATTCATTAAGGGTGAAGGGCGGTATCTATTTGATATAAATGGAAAAAAATACCTCGACTTCGCATCTGGAATCGCAGTTTGCTGCTTAGGACATGCCCATCCAGAAATCGCAGAAACCATAGCCAGCCAGGCAAAAACCCTCACCCACGTCTCTAACCTTTACTACATCCCACAACAAGGCGAACTCGCACGTAGACTCGTCCACAGAATCGGCCCAGGCAAAGTATTCTTCTGCAACAGCGGGGCAGAAGCAAATGAAGGGCTTTTTAAATTAGTCCGTAGATACGGACACGAGGAAGGGCGATTTGAAATTCTAACTGCGATTAACTCCTTCCACGGACGTACCCTTGCTGGTATCTCAGCCACCGGACAGGAAAAAGTTAAACGCAACTTCGGCCCAATGGTGCCGGGGTTCAGACATGTCCCATTCAATAACCTCCAAGCTATTGAAGAAGCTATTTCCCCAGCAACAGCCGCAATTATGATAGAACCCATCCAGGGCGAAGGCGGAATTCACCCTGCCACCCCAGAATTTTTGATTGGTTTACGGGAACTCTGCAATAAATACAACCTCCTGCTACTTTTCGATGAGGTCCAATGTGGAATTTACCGAACAGGCAGATTCCTAGGCTACCAAACAATCTTGGAAGGGCAAAACCCCGAACTCATCCGGGCGTTTCTACCTGATGGCATCTCCCTCGCCAAATCCCTCGGCAATGGCTTCCCAATTGGCGCATTCTGGGTGCGTGACAAATACGCCGATTTACTCGACCCAGGCTCACACGCCTCAACCTACGGTGGTTCACCACTCGCATGCACCGTCGCATTAAAAGTTTTGGAGATAATTGAACGCGATAACCTCCCAACTCATGTGCGACAAATCGGGTCTTGGCTCCTGACACAACTTCAACGTCTTGCTGCCACATATCCATCGGTAATCAAAGCCGTTCGAGGCGTGGGCCTTATGCTCGGAATTGAACTCCTCGACAAAAGCGAAATCCCAGCTTTCGCCGCCCTCGCAAAACCATCTTCAATCCAGTTTGTGGATATATTACACCATCACGGACTGTTGGCGGTACCTGCCGGCACCTGTGTGGTACGGCTTTTGCCCCCAATCAACTTAACACAACAAGAAGCCGAAGAAGCTCTCACCATCATAGAACAGGCAATCAAATCAATAAACAAAACATGAACACCACCATAACCTAACATGAAACACCTCCTCACAATTGAACAGCTCGACCCACAAGACATACAAATCATCTTACATGAAGCCCGGCAAATGAAAGCCGGCCGCGGGAAAACTAACACTTCCATTCTGGCCGGCCAAACATGGGCACTCCTATTCACAAAAGCATCTACCCGGACCCGTGTATCATTCGAGGTTGGTATCCATGAGCTGGGCGGGAACACAATCTTCCTTAGTGCAGCCGAAACACAACTTGGACGCGGCGAACCAATCCGAGACACCGCCAGAGTCCTTGGCAGAATGGTCCACGGCGCAATCATTCGAACATACGCCCAATCAGACGTGGAGGAATTCGCCCGTTACGCCCAAATACCCACTATTAACGCCCTCACCGACGAGGAACATCCATGCCAAATCCTATCCGATATCTTCACCTATGAAGAAAAGCGTGGCTCCATCAAAGGCAAAAAAATAGCTTTTATTGGTGATGGCGCTTGTAACGTAGCACGTAGTTGGATGTGGGCTGCAAAAAAATTGCAATTCCAACTCTACATCGCTTCCCCTAAAGAATACTTCCCACCCCAAGAAGTCCTCCTCAAAACGGCCGATTACGTCACATGCACCACAGATCCCATCGAAGCCGCACGTGGCGCCGAAGTTTTATACACCGACGTCTGGGTCTCCATGGGCAAAGAATCCGAATCTCAGGAAAGACTACTACGCTTCACCGGGTATCAAATAAATAAAACCCTCCTCTCGGTTGCTAAACCCGATGCGCTAGTAATGCATTGCTTACCAGCCTATCGCGGAAAAGAAATCGACGAAGAAACTTTCGAAGCTCACGCAAAAACGATTTTCGACCAGGCAGAAAATCGCCTCCACGTCCAAAAAGCCATCCTCAAGTGGGCCTTATCATAACCCCCTACTCAAACTTTGGCATAACGACGCAAATACTTAACAGGCACCTGAAGATGCTTGGGCCAGGGCGCAACTATCAACACCAAATTCCCTGTCATCGGATGAACGAATTCCAACTTCTCCGCATGAAGAGCTAAACTGCCCATCAAAGGCCTTTCCTCTTCACCTTTCTTGCGTTTGTAGTCTGGCTTTATCCGGGATAAATATAAAGGAGCACCTCCATAATCCGCATCACCAACAATCGGATGACCCAAATACTGTAAGTGAACTCTAATCTGGTGACTACGTCCCGTGGTAGGAAAACATCGCACCAACGTATACCCAATAAAACGTTCTTCCACAACAAACTCCGTATGACTGGGCTTTCCCCGCTTACCCACTCGCCATAGACCATACCGTTTCGGGTGTGGCTCTAATTTAACTGCAACCTCAAACTTGTCCGACTCAACCCGACCATGTACCAAGGCCACATACTCCTTCTTCATCTCACGGCTCTCGAATAGCTTTGTCAATGCCGATACTACCTCTTTACTCTTCCCCAAAAGTAAGACACCCGACGTCTCCAAATCCAAACGATGCACGTTCATTAAATACGTAATATTGCGCGCCTTAACCCACGGTCGACCCTTAACAACCGCCTCCTGAATCATACGCATCAAGTTCGGCCGCTGAGATTGATCAGGCGCTACAAGCAAGTTCGAGGGTTTGTTCAACGCAAGAATATACTCGTCTTCGTACAAAATTGGTACCTCCCAACAATACCGATCCGGCGCTGTCAGCTTAATAACTTCTGACCGCGCTGTTTCACTCATATCCCTTAATCCCCTTTCACACACTTGCTACCTTTCTCCACTCCTCCCACTATTCAACCGTGCAACAGGTGTCGAAGCTAACTCAACCCTTGCTAATTCCCTAAACCAAGCTTGGAATAACTCCATTCGCGCAACTTGCAATAAGGTCTCCCGAAATTGCCCCATCTCACTCTGCATCTTGGACCTGTCCACCGGAAGCACGTCTTTCACATACACTATAAACCCACCATTCACTGTCGGCACGAACTCACTGCATCCACCTTGCCGGAGCTTAAATGCCGTGTCACGAACCAAAGCAGATGGCAAAACACCCTCCAACTCAGGTAATATTTGTGTTCTGCGCGCAAAGGGCTTAGGCGAAATTACACCCAAACCTAACTCCGCACAAACACTATCAAAAGTTTTTCCGTTTCTAAGTCCATTAGTAATCCCTGCATGGATTTTGACGCCTTCCTCTTGCGCCAGTTTAACAGCCAACTCCCATCTTAAATCATCCTCAACCCTCGCCCGAACCGCATCCAGCGGTAACACCTCCCGCGACAACCGTTTTTCCAAAGCTAAAATGTACACCCCGTCTGCTTGAACCACTGGCTCACTCACCGGCTGATTTGAAGTCAACTTAAATGCCGCATGTACAAACTCCTCATCCACATTCAAACCCGGAGGCGTTTCGCTCCGAGAAAACGGCGGCGTAACATGAACAGATAAATTCGAAGTCGCTGCCACTCGTAAAAATACCTCCACCGTAACGGGATCATGATCAAATACTGCACGACCAAACGCATTCGCACTCCGCTTAGCAAAATCTAACGCAACCCCATGTAGATAATTCGTAACAATCCGACCCTTTATTTCTTCAGGGGTTCCAGATGTCACATTATTGCTCTGCAACCGTGCATAAGCCCGTTCAACTTCATTGCTGAAATCAGGTAGCTTGGTGATATATTCCCAAGCCTGCCCTATATAGTTGGTCATGGCAAAATGTACATACTTAACCTGGACTCGCTCCGGTAAAGTGTACCTATCAATGTGATTCGAATAATACTCCGCTAATGCCTTCGGATCCACCGATACACGAGATAAAAAGTTCGATGCCAAAACTGGCACAACCACCGCTACAATTTCCTTGTTCTCGTACTCATACAAACGCTCAAGCTCCTCTGGCGTTAAACAACCACCAACACTGCCCACGACAGTAGCTAGATTGTTAATCATTATGTTGTGCCTTACAAAACGGGCAAAATCATCAAGTCTCACGCGCCCAGGCAACAAAATAGCACGTTCAAACTGCAAAGGATCCACTTGGTTGGCACGAACTATCTGTGCCATAAGATTTTTTACCCCCATTGCAACTTGCTCGGTACTGGGTACACACCCCATCTCCTCAGCCTTCCTTACTAGCAAAATACGTTTATATGCCTCCCTCGTGATGCCATTCTCATCGAAACCAATCTCCCGAGCCCGCGCATCATAATCAGGCCAATTCCCGTACGTAAGCCAGTAGCCTATCCGAACCTCATCCTTCGCCTGCCATAATTCGTCCAGGTCTACTTTTCGCCCCACAACCGAACCTAAATCTCCTCCTCTAGACTGAATAGTAGGCGCTCGCCCAGACGGTGTGAAATATACAATAAATGAAACCGCGGTCACAAAAATCAGAGCAACCCACAACCATTTCTGATGCTTTCTTAATGTGCCAAACATAACCGCAAAGATCGTACCCTACGATACATAGCACCCCCCTCTTGGTCAAACCTGAAGTAGCTCCCCATTCAAACCCTTACTCACATCTCCGCTTTACTCAACCCTAACCAAGCCTTAGCACTCCTTCTTTCCACCCTATAAGGTCAAAAAACATTTCGAAGTGAGGCGCTAAACTCCTCCTCGTCACCCGAAATTCTCCTATTTTCAACCACACCAAGGTTGGCGAGCCACCAACACTCCTGAAGTAACCGTATTCACTAGCCCCACCAAAAAACTATCAAAACTTTCCAACGCTGACGCCCCAAACACTCTCCCCTCTCCAATAATTTTGAATAACCCCCTACAGAACTAAATTGCTTTGCAGTACGAATCAAAGCCATGGGGCCAATAAATATCACTCCACACATACCTTACAATAACCCTACAGCTACCCTGCCGAAAGTCACCCAGCATCAATTTTCGGCGCTAATTTCCAATGTGCCCATAACACACAAAAACTACCAAGGTCCCTTTTCAACCTGGGCAAATTGCACGAATACTAATACTCTCACCACCATTCCATGCACCTTAACATCTGCACAATCCTACTTACACACAAACACTACAGAGCTCCGCTTGACGCAAAACTTTAAAAGCACTAAGCTGGTAGGTGAGCATGAGTTGGGTTGCCACTGGACAGCTAAGACGTCAAAGGACGTTCCCATTCTACACAATGCCTCAAATCCCATGATAAAATTTCCCTGCAATTTATGCAAAACCCTGATCGACCAACCCAACCACGAGAACACAAATCGCTAACAAATGACCCAATGGTTCAGTTGCTCACAATGAGACTTTCAAAACACTTAAACAAAACTAACGGCACTCAATATGGTAAACCTGAATAACAACCCTGAATTCTGGAAACGCAAACTCGCAGCCTACCTGCACGATCCACCAAGCAAATGCTTGGACATCGGAACTCACGGCGAACGATCCGACGCCGCTTTCCGTCAAGCCGGCTTCATAGACACTGAAGTGGGCAAGTATTACAGAGATGCTGACAAGACTGCCGCTGCCGCGGATCGCTTGCCGTTCCCATCATCCCGCCAAGCAGAGTTGCAATGTACCTTCGACGGAATCCGCAACGCCTTTCGGCATCCGTTGAATGGAACGCTCCTCCCGTTCCACGAGGAATTCGCTTCCGTCGACGCAGCTTTTGAAGGCGAAAACTCCGTCCAACCGAAACTGACGGACGAGTGCCTTGAGCGCCTGCCGGACGATGCAGCTCGGTGGCGAGCTCGGTTTTTCGCCCACTGGCGCCTTTGGCCCCGGCACGCCATGGAAAAAGATTACCGCCTGGCCTTGCTGCCGGCCGACACCCGCATCCCGGATCACTCCATTTGGACCCACATGCAGGTGGTGTCCGCCTTGGCCGGTTGCGCCGGTCCAGATGAAGTCTGCCAGCCTGGCTTCCTAAAATTCCAACTTGGCCCCGTGCAGGATTTCATCGCCGCAGCCCGCAGTACTCGCGACCTATGGAGCGGCAGCTACCTGCTCTCATGGCTCATGGCCGCCGGCCTGAAGAAACTCTCAGAACTTGTCGGACCAGACGCCGTCATCTTCCCAAACCTGCGCGAGCAGCCCCTGTTTGACCTCCACTGGCGGGAAGATCTCTGGAGCAAGGTCTCCATCAGTGGCCAGCGCTCGGTTTGGGATTCCTTGCAGTGGGAACCACGAGACCTGCTTACGCCCAATTTACCGAACGTCTTCCTCGCCGTCGTACCCGCCCCGCAGGCCACGGAACTGGCCCAAGCCGTCTGTAAAGCCATCGAGGACGAATGGAAACGTATCAGCGATGCCGTCTGGAAAGCCTGTGAGCAGGCAGGCTTGACGGCTGATGAAGGCGGTTTCACCGCTGCCCAACGCAAGGCCCGCTTCGACACTCAAGTCGAACGCTTCCTCTCCCTTTCATGGCAAGTCACGCCATGGCCTAGTTCCCTCGAAGATGCTTTGAAGCTTGCAGACGGTTTCGCTAGCGAGATGCCTATTCAACAAGCACGCGCCCGTGTTCAAGCCATTGTGGACATGGCGGAAAAACAAATGCCAGTGGAACATCGCGACCCGCGCTTCTACACCGACAACAAAACCAAGCTCAACAACCTCGGCCTCGGCTGGTCAGTTATTCTCGCATTCAACAGTTGGCAACTCGACGCCGTGCGCCAAACCCGCGCCTTCCCTGCCGCGAACACCGGCGGCTGGCAGGTCGGCACTTTCAACAACAAAGACGCTCTCACAGGTCGTGAAGAAGCTGTCGCTGGCGGGCGGACATGGATGGATCGAGCCGAAAAGGCAGGCGCCCCTTGGGCCACGCTCTTCAAACATGAAGATTGGCTAGGAGCTCCTACGCTCATCAAGCGGGTGTGGCACTACGCTTATCTGGCCGCCGAGCCCTGGAACCTAAAAACTGACCCCGAGAACTTCCCAATGCCAAATACCCGTGGCATTGCCATCCATGACCCCGAAAGAGAAATCGAAGAGGAGAAAAAATCTACAGAAACAAAAACAGAAATAGAAAGGTATTTTGCAGTGTTAACCTTAGACGGTGACGAGATCGGAAAATGGGTTAGCGGGGAAAAAACGCCAAAGCTAGAAACACAACTCGCAGACTACAAAGACCATTCCAAAGGTCAACGCTGTGGGATAAGACAATACTTTGAGCAACTTAAGTTCGGGAATTTCCTCCAAACACAACGCCCTCTCTCACCTAGCTACCACCTGCAATTCAGCGAAGCCTTGTCCAACTTCGCGTTCCTATGCGCCCGCCCCATCGTCGAGGCGTTCGATGGCCGGCTCATTTACGCTGGCGGCGACGACGTACTCGCACTGCTCCCCGCAGACACTGCCCTGGTCTGCGCCCAAGCCCTGCGCATGGCGTTTCAAGGCTCCCCCGCCATTCAAGACACCCTGCACCGCCATGCAGCCGAACTGCGAGACCGACATCTGCGCAAACAGGCACGGGATTCAAAAGCCTCGCCTCCGCCTTACTACCAGAAACTCGCCGCCGAACGTTGTCTCGTTCACGGGGAACATAAAGGCTTTCTCCAACGCCTTGATCGAGTAGACCAACAACACCGGCCTATCCCATTTCTCGTTCCTGGACCTACCGCCGACTGTTCGGTCGGCATTGCTATAGCCCATTACACACACCCACTCCAAGACGTTATCCAAGAAGCCCGGGCCGCACAGAAGCGTGCCAAAAAACAACTCGGACGCAGCGCTCTTGCCGTGACTTTAATAAAGCGCTCGGGTGAAACCGTCCAATGGGGATGCAACTGGGATTCAGGCGGACTCGAGGCTTACCTTTTAATGTCACAAGCTCTGCAAAACAAAATCATAAGTGCTAGGTTCCCATACCGCCTTATCGAACTCACATCAAAATACATAAATCACACCGCAAGCCACGCAGGTAACACGCTACAAACCGATTACTTTACCAAAGAAGAAGCCATTAAAGTTTTAGAAAAAGAAATCTGCTTTGTCGCCGAGCGCCAGAGGGGGCCTAATTACGACCCCGCAGAAGTTCAAAGGCTATGCGAAGCAATCCTTCAGTTCCTTAATCACGGGACCCTAAAAACCGCTCGCCAAACAATCGCTGCCCTAATTGGCCTCTGCCAAACTGTAGCTTTCATCGCAAGGAACACTGAAACCTCTGACTCAGAATCACCCGAAACCCATCAAGAAGCCGAAAGGCAGGTTACCTATGAATCACAATAACACACTGCATTTAATCATTCTTCAGCCGACCGATGTCTTATTTTTCCGCGACGGTCGACCGATGGAAGGCTCACTGCCCGGATACACTGCTGCATGGCCTCTGCCAAACGTCATTAACCATGCACTCCACGCCGCACTGCATCGCGCCGGTGTCTCAAAAGTGCACCTGCACCGGCACGGCCGAAGCGGTCAATACTCGGACGACCGAGACCGGAAATTCGGCTGTCTTGCAACCGCTGGGCCTTTCCCACTCAAGATCCCAAACGAGAAGAATAACCTTTCACAAATAAAATGGTACTTGCCTCGCGCTTGCGACACCCAGCTCAGCGATTCTCTAAAAGTCACCCATCTGCCCGTCGAAGGCAATTGGCGTGAAACCAGTAGCTTGCCCTCGCCACTTAAATACGCAGTGGCAAGCATCGTCCCACCAACAAAAGAAACCACCAATAAAAAATGGATTTCATCCGAAGCGTATCACAGCTACCTAACCAATTCACCAGACAGCCTCGATCCCAACGATCTTCTAGCCGACTCAGAGATAGCCGACCTTGAGTCAACCATCGGTATTGCCATTGATCCCTCAACTGGCACAACGGGCCACGGCGAAACAGAAGGCAAATTCTACATAGCCAATTACCTACGACTCCGCGAAAACTTTCGAATGGGGGTGTTCGCCCAAGCAGTTGACAAAGAAGCCGGTGACTTAATCCAAGCCCTATTCAGGGACGAACCACAAAGCATTATTGTCGGTGGACAACAACGCCTCTGCACCGCCCAGAGTACGGACGCACCACAACCACTACCATTGCCCATCGGCCTCCATAGAAAAGGAGACTTTAACAAGCTTCCTACTGGCAAGTACGGCGTAAAATGGGTCCTGCTCAGCCCCGCAATTTGGCCAGCAATCCCTGAAAACCAATCTGAGGGCATTAAACCCCATCCAGGCGGTTGGCTACCCAACTGGGTCTGCCCAGACACAGGAAGTGTCCTGCTTAAAGCTGGCAATACCGACCGTAAACCAGGTGAACGCCGAGACGACTGGCGGAAACGTGTGCGCGGGCTTCCAGCTATCCATGCACGCCTGGTAGCTGCCTTGGTTCCCAAACCCATCGTCGTGACTGGCTGGGCATTACCAAACGACGCAGACCGACCCGAAGGCGGAGCTAAAAGCACGCATTTAGCCGTGCCTGCAGGTGCAGTTTATTACTTCGAGGCCGACTCAGCCGAAGATGCCGTAGCACTTGCCCATGCACTTAATTGGCACAGCGAGACGGCCGGCACGAGCATAAAAAACCGTCGTAGCACGCTTTTGGGCGAGAAAGGATTTGGCTTAGGTGTTTGCGGCACCTGGCAATTTTTTAAAACTGACTTATCGGACCGTAACAAAACGTGATTAACCACATCCCAGAAACCAAACTATGAAAAAGAAAATCCTCTACATATTCACTCGCACTCCCCTACATGTAGGGGCGGGCGCCAGCGTAGGCGCCATAGATCAACCCATCATCCGCGAACGCCACACAGGGTTCCCGGTCATCCCGGGCAGCTCGATCAAAGGCGTTCTGCGCGATGCCTGCCGAAACGATGAGCAACTCAAAGCCAAAGAGGAAGCCATCTTCGGCAAGCAGGACGACGCCGGCAAATTGACCTTCGGCGAGGCCAAAATCCTCGCCTTCCCGGTCCGGTCCACCAAAGGCTCATTCGCCTTCATCACCTGCCCGCTCGCCCTGGAACGATTCCTCCGGGAACGGCCCAGCGATGGACAACTGAAGGTTCCCGCCGAGCCGAAAGAAATGGAGTGCCTTGCAGGCGATGCCGTCACCATCACACGCGCCGGGCAAACCGGCATTGTGCTGGAGGAATACTGCTTCAAACGCACAGCCGCCTTTCCGCAGGATTGGGAGCAGGTCCTCCTGTCGCTCCTTGACGACCCGGTCTGGCAGGCAGGCAAAGGCCGATTCGTGCTCCTGAGCAACGGCGACTTCTCCTACTTCGTCAAAAACGCCTGCGAAGTCAGCCAGCATGTGGCGATTGATTCTCAAAAGGGCATAGCCAAGCCAGGTGCTCTTTTCAACCTTGAAGCCGTGCCTGCCGAAACGCTGTTCTTTGCCCCGGTCACGGCGCTGTCGAGGGCCAACGGCGAACTGGCCGAACTGGAGAAGCTCCTCCAAGGCAAGCCCGTCCTACAGTTCGGCGGCGACAGCACCACCGGCCTCGGCTTCTGCACCGTGAAACTCAACTGACGGAGGCAAACACCATGAAAAATCTCGAACAAATCCGCGCGGCCAATGCGCTGGCCTACGCACGCGGCGCCCAGGGCGGCGAAGTTGTCAACAAGCTCCCCGCGCTCATCATGTCCAACGGCCTTCTAGCTGCTGGAGCGCACGCATACGACAAAGGCAAAGGCTGGCGCGTCTGCTTTGACCACCTTGCAGCACACCTTGCCCATAAAGACGTCGGGGTTGTTCCTGCCGACAAACGCGACCTCAAGGCATTGCTGGAATACCTCACCAAAGAAGCCGATAGCCGGATCCTGCAACTGGCCACTGACGAAGCCCTGGCCTGGCTGTGCTACGCCAAGCGCTTCGTGAAGAAAGGCAACGGGAAAGGAGGCGACAATGATTCCGATGAGTCCTGATGTGCGGCGGCTGGTCGGCGATTGGGCCGAGCAGGTGGACAACCGCTCGCTCCTTTACGAGAAATACGCCCTGCCCAAGGTGTGGGGCGTCGAACGTGGCGACAAACTCGACAACGCCGGCCGTTGGAGCGTGCTGCGCATTGTCACGCGTGGCAGCGATCTCTTGCGCAAGGACGCCGAGCGTCTCCGCCGAGAGGCCGGCGGCCGTAATGTCCAGGCTCACGTTCGACAGCGCAAAGAACGCGACGCCGTCGTTGCCGAGAAGATGGCCAAAGTTGCCCAATTCGACCGAAACTTTACGCAAGCTGCCAATGCCAACGCCACCCGATTTCTCGCCGACCTCAGCAAATCTTACAGCGGCCGGGTTGTGACCTTCGAGGCCACGTTGGGCGCGCGGCTGCTCGTCAACCTCGCCGGCGGGGTCATCGAGAATGCCGGCATCGCGCTAGACCGCTGCTTCGGTTTGCCCTTCATCCCCGGCAGCGCCGTCAAAGGTATCGCCCGGGCGCAGGCGCTTTGGGAAATCCACGATGCGCAGGGCGAGGACAAAGCGCGTCTGCTCCGTCTGGCAATGCTCCTGTTCGGCTACGGTGCAAACGATATCAAGCCCAAGGGCGACTTTGGGTGGGCAGGAGGCCCGGCTGCGGCCAGCCGCATCGCCGACGAAATCGGCAGCCAAGACTACAAAGGCTGTGCCTGCTTCCTGCCGGCCTACCCCACCACGCCGCCGGAACTGGTCGTAGACATGGTGAATCCGCACTACCCGGAATACTACCGGGGTCGCCGGGCGAAGGCCGAGGACAACGAATCGCCCATCCCCAATTATTTTCCTGCCGTCGAAGCAGGTTCTTCATTTGGCTTTGCGGTCCTGCTCAACCGCATTCCAAAATGCGACGGAGTCTCCGCTGACGACCTGTTGAACCAAGCCAGGCAATGGCTGGAACGAGCCGTCACCCGCAAAGGTGTGGGCGCGAAAACCGCCGCTGGTTACGGCTGGTTCGAACTGGGCCGGAAAACCGCGCCCTCAACCCAGCCCACAACCGCAGGCACATCGTCCACTCCGGCGACTATCGCCGCTCCCACTCCGCCGTCCTCGCCCGCTGACGCTTTCATCGCCAAGTGGCGCGGCAAGCTTGCGACCACCGGCAACTTTCCGGCCGCGTTGCCGGAACTCGCCGCGTTGGCCGATGACGCCGAACTGAAACGCGCCTTCGAGGCTGTCATTCCCGAGAACGAGCGCCGCCGCCTGCGAAAAAACAACCCATACTGGCAATCCTTCACCAGCGGTCGGCATGGTGAAGCTGGCAAGAAAATTTTGGCCCGGCTGGGCCTCAAACTTACCTGAACCATGAACTGGCAACGCGACATTGAAGTGCTCACCCCGCTGTTCAACCGCGGGGCGTATCAGGACACCCCTGAAATCCGAGTCCCATCCATCCGCGGCATGGTCCGCTGGTGGTTTCGCCAACTGGAATATCAGTTCCTCTCGACCGATGAACAACAGTGCCGTCAACAGCTTGCGGCAATCCGTGAGACAGAGAAGCAGTTGTTTGGCGGCGTCCATGGTGGCGCGGTTGCTTCCCGGCTCGTTTTTCGCGTCAGTAATGTGCGCGCCCAGCTAGCCAACCCAAATCCTCCAACCCTACCGCACAAGCAAGGCTGTCAAGCCAGCCCACAAGCCGCATTTGCTCCGGGCGCTCGATTCAAGCTTGAGGTCTTCAGCCGGTTTGGAGACTTGCCATCGGAATTGGAGACCAAAGCAATAAACGCCCTCGAAGTCTGGCTGCTTCTTGGCTCGCTGGGCCTTCGCGCCAACAGAGGTGGCGGCAGCGTCTGGCCGGCCGATGGCAGCGCGCCAAAAGACAGTGACGAACTTAGAGAGATGCTCCGAAAAGCAGGCCTCACAGAATGGTCTGTTGCCTTGGTGGGTCTAGACAAAAAGAAAAGTACAGAGGATCTCCGCGCAACCGCGACTGACACAATCAAGGGAAATACGCGTCGTGACATTTTCGGCAGCGTTAGCCCTCGCTTATCCTCTCCTACAAAGTTCAAGGTCATTCGATTGGACGACGGTTACTGCCTGCTGGCTTGCGCACCGAGTTTGCAAGCTCTTCGGGACGCTGAGCGTCTTTTGACAACTAAACCAAACGCCAATCTGTGGCAGGCACTGGGAAACTGGAACTACATTCTGCCATGAGCACCTCAGCACACGAATTACCTGACCAATCTGACCGATCCGGCCGATCTGGCCGCTCCCCTACCCGCAAACGCCTACGCCCAGGAGGTGGGTACCGCGCCACCGCAAGTTTCCAAACCGCCACACTCATCTATGACGCCACCTACTGGTTCTGCGAGAAATTCCTCGACCCCCGCTCCCGCCTGGCCGACCAAATGGTCATGGCCGCCCGCAGCGGGCGACAGAACATCGCCGAAGGCAGCCGGTTTCACGCCACTTATTCGCGAACCGAACTGCGCCTGCTCAACACCGCCCGTTCAAGCTTGGAAGAACTGCTGCTGGACTTCGAGGATTACCTGTTCCACAAGCATCTGCCTCAATGGGCGCCGGACAGCGAGCAAGCCCGCGCGGTGCGTGCCCTGGCGGCACAGTCGCACCGCGATCCGTCTGATCCACAGGCCCAGCGCCGGGCGCTCTATGCCCGCTACGCCGAGTGGCTCGATCACCCAAACCCAGCCGTGCGCGCAAACGCAATCATCTGCCTCATCCACCAAGCCAACTACCTGCTTGACCAGCAAATCACCGCCCTTGAACGGGCCTTCATCGAGGAAGGCGGCTACTCCGAGCAACTGGCCACAGCACGCCTTCTGCGGCGGCAGAGCCGCCGTGATCCGTCCGATCGGGCGGATCAGTCGGATCAGGCAGATCCCATCCCCCAATGCCCACGTTGCGGCAAGCCCATGACGCTGCGCACCGCCAAAAACCGGCCAACACGCCGGCCGCCAGTTTTGGGGGTGCACCAATTATCCCAATTCCAAAAACCCTGTTGAGCTATGAACAACCATTTACCAAATCAACCTAAGGTTACCGCCATGCTCGTCTCCGTCGGCGGCACTGAGTCACCAATACTGCATGTTTTACGTACCTACCGCCCAAAACACGTCTGGTACTTCTGTTCGGCTGACAGTCGCACTCAAGCGGAAAAAATCCAAGAACAACTCGATTGGCATCCAGCACCACGGTTCATTGAGGTCGACCGGTTCGAAGAACTCGGTCCATGCTACGGCATACTCCGCCAGAAGATCCGAGACATCCTAGCCGAAACAAAGGTGCCGCCCGAGGAAGTGCTCGTGGACTATACCGGCGGTACAAAAACCATGAGCGCAGCCCTCATACTGGCTGCAATCGAGCTATTCCACCAATTCAGCTATGTAGGCGGTAAGCAAAGAGACAAAGATGGTGTGGGCATCGTGACTGACGGCAGCGAACGTGTTATATTCCAGAGCAACCCGTGGATAGAGTTGGCCGTTCGTGAAATCGAACGTGCATGTGACCTGTGGGCTGCTTACCAGTTCGAAAAAGCTGCTGAAACGTTGCGCGCTGTTGCACCCAAGGTACCACTGCGCCTGCGGTTCGAGGCAATCGCAACACTGGCCGATGCGATGGCCGCCCGACACCGCCTCGATTTCCCCGAAGCCACGCGCCGCCTCCGCGAGGCGATCGGCCGGCTCCGCCCAATATTTGAGGGACGGGCCACACCCAACCCATTGACCATAGCTGAACAAACCAAAAAACTCTGTGATGAATGTGCCGCAGATACAGCCAACCAAAAACTCCTGCGCGAGCTACTTGACAATGCCCTGCGTACCGCAGCTCAGAGTCGATACGAAGACGCTGCTGCACGACTTTACCGTGCCATGGAAATGCAAGCTCAAATATGGCTTGCCAACGCTACCAACGGTTTGTTTGTCAATGGCCAATGCAAACGGGAAAACTTTCACCGATTACCCGGCGCACTAAAAAACTTACGCTTTTGCCAACCAACCGACCCCGAGGTAATCAAACTCAGCCTCGAACAGTGTCTGCTTGCGCTTAGCGAGCTTGGCCACCCACAAGCGCGTGCCATTGCAGCCGATATTGCCCTCGGCAACAAAAGCCGGTTCCGCACCGCCACCGAAAAACGTAATTCGAGCATACTTGCGCATGGGGTGCTGCCCATCGGCAAAGATGGCTTCGAACAAATGAAACAAATCGCATCTGAATTCTTTGGATTCGATCTTTCACGCGAAGAAAATCCTATACCACCACTCGATCCGGCCTGGTTTGAATAGCATCAAAACCTGAACCAATCAAACAACCAAAAGCATTCCCCAGGTGCAGGACAGCACAGCCAACAATACTTAAACACTCAACTCGATTAACTAGAATGAGCACAATACCTGACTCAAAGCGCGTCCCCCGCAAGGGCCAGACGCGGAATCTATCAAATGCACGCCATGAATCCCGCAGGCGTGCCACTTCGCAACTGCAACAGCAACCACTCAAGCAGGCGCGCGAAGAAACCGTCCTATTTGCCGTTACGGGCATGTCACCAGCAGTGTTGACCGAGACAGTCTGGGCGCTCGCACACGAAACACCACCAACTATACCCGACAGGGTCGTCGTGGTCACAACCGTGCCTGGGAAACTCCGCATTGACGAAGAATTGTTTACACCAATGCAAGACTACGACGGTCTGACTGTCTGGCAGGCATTACGCCGACAGATACTCGGCGAGGCTTTCCTGAGTGACTCGCGCCTAAACATTGACCCTATCCGCGTCATCGCCCGACGCGACCCGAGCCAGGGCCGCAGTTATCTCCTCGAGGACATTCGTACCCCAGCAGACAACGAAGTGGCTGCAGATTTCATCCTCGAAGAACTCCGTAAACTAACCGAAAACCCGGATACACGTATCGTTGCCTCGCTGGCCGGCGGCCGTAAAACGATGAGCGCACTGCTTTACGCCGCAATGTCGCTGCTGGGCAGAGCACACGACCGGCTTACCCATGTGCTGGTAAACGAACCGTTCGATCATCCGGCTCTCAGCCCCCGATTTTACTTTCCCGCACCAAACGACCGCGCAGAAACACTTCATCAACTCCCAAGCACCGGTGCAGTTTACTCGAGCGTAACCGCACAACTTTGGCTTGCAGACGTGCCGTTTGTCCGCCTCAGGTACCTGTTCACGAAACAACTCGGGCGTTACCCAGGCAACTTCAACGGCCTGGTCCGCGCCTACTCGACACGCATACAGGAAATCAGCGGCCAACCTGAGATCGTCCTGGACCCAAAAAACCTCACCCTACAAATCGGCGATGTCACAGTCACACTAAGCGCACGCGAGTTCGCCGTGTACCAGTTCTTGGCCGAACGCTGCCGCGACGGCAAACCTCCATTCGCCAAACACCAAAACGCGCCGGAGGAATTTAGACCGTGGCTCGCCAATTGGACCAAACAGTACAATCCCATCACCAGCCAATACGAGTCATTGTCCAAGTGGACCAACCCCGAGGCTGACGAGCTACGCAAACACATCAGCGGCATCCGAAAAAAAATTATTGCAGCCGGCCTTGGCCACCTGGAACGCTACCTCCTACCGCAACGAGGTGCATTTGGCATACAGGTACGGCTACGAAAAAGCTGAACGTCCCGGAACGTCCAGAAGCTCGCCGGCGGATTTGTCCCACGCAAAAATTGTCCCATGAAAATAACAACCACAAGATCCGTCCCATCCGTCCGATCTGTCGGATCAACATAAGCCAACCTATGCCAACCGCAGTACTGAACCAACCCGATATCCGCGTCCAACTGACCGGTGAACGGCTCGAGGTCTGGGGGCGAACACCTGAAACCGACCGTGACGAATGCCTGCGCCAGATCCCGCTGTTCGACCTCGAACGCCTTATCGTAAGCGAGGCTGTGTACATCACCGCGCCAGCCATGGCCGAGCTGATGCGGCGCGGCATACCAATCCAGTTTTTCTCGTGGAACGGCCAGTTCCTCGGCAATTTCTTGCCAGCACAAAACAGTCACGGACTCACCCGACTGCGGCAATACCAAAAAACACTCGAGCAAGCGTTTTGCCTACACGTGGCCAGGCAAATTGTCTCGGCAAAACTCTACAACCAACGCCGCGTGCTCCAGCGGCTCGCTGCATCACGCGCACTCGCCCAGGATCCGCCAAATCCGTCAGATCCGTCCGGTCCATCCACCACACAAACCGCGCTGGCCTGGCTCGACTCACTCTTCCCTGCAATTCGCAACAGCCAAACCTTGGATGAACTCCGGGGGTATGAAGGCACCGCCACCGCGCGGTACTTCCAGTGTTGGGCATCATTTTTGCCTCCAGAATTCCCATTCGACCGACGTAGTACACGCCCACCACTTAACCCAGTCAACGCTTGCATCAGCTTCGGCGCCACAATCATCTACAACGAAGCCGTCGCTTTCTGCCACGCACACGGTCTCGACCCTGCACTAGGCACACTGCACTCGACCGAAGACGGGCGCTGGAGCCTTGCACTTGACCTAATCGAGCCGTTCAGACCCGCGCTTGTGGAAGCCCTCGCCCTCGACCTGTTCAGCCACCAAATACTTAACGCCAGTCATTTCGAGTATCGCGACGGCGGCTGCTTCCTCAACGAAGAAGGACGACGCAAATTTTTCCTACAATACGAAAGACGCATGGAACGACAATTCCTAAGCGAACACGTGGGACACAGAACCACGCTCAGGCAACAACTCGAACAACAAGCCATCATGTTCAAAGCAGCACTAGAAAACCCAGAAAAATTCAACCCGTTCCGAATGAATTAACCGCATCTATCACTATGGACACCTGGTGGTTCGATGCCTTTCCTTGCGCACCACACAACAAAAAACCTCCTAGCTCACCAAAAATGCTGATAATCATAGCATACGACGTCTCCGATCCAAAACGATTACACCGCGTAGCGCAGACCTGCGAGGACTACGGCACACGCGTCCAATACTCAGTATTCGAATGCTACCTAGACGAAGAACAATTCGCCCGCCTATGGAATAAACTCATTAGCCTAATCGACCCCACACAAGACAGATTAGTCGCATATAAACTGGACGCGCATTCCGCAAAACAAACTCTTACCGCAGGTACCATGATTTGCTCAGAACGCGTCATATGCTACCTCATCTGAATTTAAACCCACCGCCAGGTCATGAGCCCAAACCCAATAAAATACCCAACCTCCCCACCTATGAGTGCAAGCCAAAGTCCCTCAAGTAGTTGCATTCTAAATCCAAATGACATCTTCCAGCTAACTCGTTATCATTCCCGGCCTAAAATTTGGGCTCATGACCTGGAAAGCGAATTGACCCCTGCATCCCAATGCGTTACAAATGCCCGGTGGCAGGCCCACTAAACGCCGAAAGGCACTGGTGAC